>ERZ1645192.25-NODE-25-length-87720-cov-44.066207_pt1 | contig 87720 bp, 79 predicted proteins | sample MGYA00575354_ERZ1645192 | MGnify/ENA primary metagenome ERZ1645192 (study PRJEB40844, sample SAMN11349763) | freshwater sediment metagenome | isolation source: river sediment | host: Sediment | place: India: Faizupur Khadar , New Delhi | collected 2017-02-21 ... | reverse complement strand
GTGGCCGCCCTGTTCTGGCCGCGGCTCGTGGCCGTGCCCTTCGCCGTGTTGGGGGCGTGGATCGCGGTGGCCCTTTTGGCGGGGGCGTACAGCACCTGGGCACGGCGCGGCAAAGGCCCTTCCGCCGGGCCGCCTCCCCGGGAAGACGGGCGCAGGTGAACCGCCCCGGGGAGGTCGCTTTCCCCCCGGGGGCAGGTACCCGCCCATCCGGGGCGCCCGAAGGGCACAGAAAAAGATCGACGAGGGGGTAGTCCATGGGAAAGAGAACGCTGGTCGAGGCCCTGCCTTTCCTGTTCGCCTTTCTGGCAGTCGCCGGGTGCGCGTCCATGAACAGGGTCCAGCCCTTCGAGCTGGCCCCGATCATGGGCAAGCTCACCATGGCCGTCCAGACGGTCATCGTCATGCCCGAGGGGGGAAGCCCCGTGCCCGACGACAGGATCCTCGAAGAGGCCTTCCGGGAGAGGCCCGAGCTCGTGGGCATCTTTTACGGCCTGCCCATCCTCCTGAAGCACAACGGCCGGGACGTGGTGCTCCTGGTGTGCTCGCCCGACGGGAAGACCGCCTGGATCGAGGACGCCTCCTGGACCCCCGGCGTGGACCGGGAGTGGTACGACCTCGACCCGGCGCACCCCGCACAGTTTTCCCTCGACCCCTCCATGGGGTCCAGGGGCCCCACCCCGTGACGGGCCGGGGCACCGGTTTTTTTCTTTTCCGTTTGCCCCGTCACTTGTGGTACAGAATGCAGCGTCAGTGAAATCCAACGCACAGGAGGCTCATGTGAAAAGACTTGTCGTGGTCGGGATAGTGCTCGTGCTGGCATTTACGGCCTGCTCGAAGGATAAGAACGCCACCGCCGCGGGCGAAGACGGAAAGAAGGACGGCACGGTCGTGGCGTCCGTGGGCGACGTGAAGATCACGGACAAGGACGTGGACACCATCCTCGCCCAGCTCCCCGAACAGGCCCGGGCCCGGTACGAGACCGCCGAGGGCAAAAGGGAGTTCGTGAGCGGCCTGGCGGAGATCAAGCTCATGGCCATGGAGGCGAAAAAGAAGGGCATCGACAAGACCCCGGACATGAAGTTCAAGATGGAGTTCATGAACGACCAGATGCTGGCGAAGGGTCTCGCGGAGTCCGCGGTGAAGGACATCAAAATCACGGACGAGGAGATATCCAAGTACTACGCCGACAACAAGGACAAGTTCTCCACCGGGCCCCGGGTGAAGCTCAGGCACATCCTGGTGCCCTCCGAGGCCGAGGCAAAAGCCATCCTCGCAGACCTCAAAAAGGGCGGCGACTTCTCCAAGATCGCGAAGGAAAAGTCCAAGTGCCCCTCCTCCCAGCAGGGCGGCGACCTGGGGTGGGTGACCAAGGGCTCCATGGTGCCCGAGTTCGAGAAGGCGGGCTTCGAGCTCAAGAAGGGCCAGATGAGCGGCGTGGTGAAGACGCAGTACGGCTACCACATCCTCATGTGCGACGATGTCGAAGGCGTGAAGCAGCCCTCCCTGGCCGAGGCGAAACCGGACATCGAGCGGCAGCTCAAGAACGAGAGGAGCGAAAGCACGGTGAAGGCCCTCATCGACACCGTGAAGAAGAACAACCCCGTCACCTACAACGAAGAGTATTTCAAGAAGGCCCCGGCGGCGGCTCCCCAGCCTGAAGCCCCCCAGGGCCAGCCCAACCAGTAGCGGCCACTTGCCTGAGCTCCCGCAGGAGGCCCGGACAGGCCCTCCGCGGGGGCTGCAGGTTCCCTGAGCTTTCCCGGCGCCCTACCCCAGCAGCGTCTTGAGCTCGCGCTTGAGGATCTTGCCCGAGGGGTTCTTGGGCAGCCTGTCCGTGATCACGATCTTCTTGGGGCACTTGAAGCCCGCCAGGCGCTCCCTGCAGTAGGCGACGAGGTCCTTCTCGGCGATCACCGCGCCCTTCTTGGGCACGACCACCGCGGCCACGATCTCGATCCACTTGGGGTCGGGCAGCCCGATGACCGCCACCTCCTCGATGTCCGGGTGCTCGTAGAGGACTTCCTCCACCTCGCGCGACGCCACGTTCTCGCCGCCGGTCTTGATCATGTCCTTCTTGCGGTCCACCACGTAGAGGTAGCCGTCGGCGTCGAACCTGCCCAGGTCGCCGGAGTGGAACCAGCCGTAGGTGAAGGCCTCCGCCGTCTTGTCGGGGTCGTTCAGGTAGCCCGTCATGACGTGGCCGGAGCGGTGCACGATCTCCCCCACCTCGCCGTTGGGCACGAACTTCCCGTCGTCGTCCATGAGCCTCGTCTCGACGTTGAGCACGGGCTGGCCGGCCGAGCCGGGCTTCAGGAGCTGGTCCTCGGGCTTGAGGATGGTGGCCACGGGGCCCATCTCGGTCTGGCCGTAGTAGTTCCAGAGCTTCAGGCCGCGGAAGACCACGGACAGCTGCTTGATGATCTCCACGGGCATGATGCTCGCCCCGTAGGCCGCCTTCTTGAGGGAGCCGTGGTTGTGGTTCCTGAACTCGGGGTGGTTGAGGATCCCGATCCACACCGTGGGCGGGGCGAACATGTGGGTGATCTGGTACTTCTCGATGTTCCTGATCATCTCCAGGGCGTCAGCCTTGTGCATGATGACGTTGGTGGCCCCGATGTAGAGGTAGGGCATGAGGAAGCAGTGGAGCTGGGCGCAGTGGAAGAGCGGCAGGGCGTGGAGGCTCACGTCGTAGGTGTCGTACTGGCCGTCGAAGATGCAGCTGTGGTACTGGGACATGAGCGCCCGGTGGGAGAGCATGGCGCCCTTGGGCTTCGACTCGGTGCCGCTCGTGTAGGGGATCTGGACCACGTCCTCGGCGCTCACCTCCACCTGGGGCTCCTCCACGGGCATGTCCCCCATCTCGGAGATCAGGTCGAAGAAGCCCTCGGGCACGAGCGAGTCGCCCAGGGGGATGAAGCCCCACTTTTCCACCGAGGTGAACTGCCCCTGGGACTGGGCGATGATGGGGTAGAGCGCGTCCTCGACGATGAAGACCTTCGAGCCCGAGTGGTTGACGATGTAGGCGATCTCCTCGGCGTTGAGCATGTAGTTGATGGGCACCTGGATGGCGCCGATCTTTGCCAGGCCGAGCATGGAGATGGGGTAGTAGTGCGAGTTGTACGCGTACACCGCGACCCGGTCGCCCTTGCCGACGCCGTACCTGCTCATCAGGTGGGCGAAGCGCCTCGCCTCGCGCTCGAGGTCGAAAAACGACAGCTTGATGTCGCGGAAGATGATGGCGGTCTTGTCGCCGTACTTGGTCGCCGCCCTTCTCGCCATGTCGCCGATGGTGTCGCGGTTGATGATATTGCTCATCTGTCCTTCTCCTCTCCTTAAAATCATGACTCACCCGGGCGTCCCGGAGACATGGAATATAGCGAATTCCGATTCATTGGTCAAACAATAGTGTCCACCGGCATGAATCATTTGACAGCCATGACGGCTTGGCGTTATTTTGGATCATTCGGGCGGGCCCAGAGCGGGGCGTGCACGGTGCGGACATGAGGCATCAAGCCTGAACAAGGCAGCTTCGATGAAGGAGGCGCATACCATGAAAGACGGATACTGGCTCGTGGGGTTTCAGTACGAGTTCACCGGGACCCTGTACAGCCTGGGGCAGATACCCCGGTGCAAGAACGCGCAGCTCAAGCATCTCAAGCCCGGCGACAAGGTGCTCGTGGCAGGGGTGGGGCACGGGACCGAGGCGATCGAGGCGAGCAGGCTGGGCGCCGACGTCACCGCCGTCGACCTCTCGGCCACCATGCTCAAGCACTTCAGGAAGCGCATCGACAAGGAGCGGCCGCCACGTCCCATCACGGTCATCCACGACGACATCTTCAACATCAGGGACACCGGGAAGTACGACATGGTCATCTCCAACTTCTTCCTGAACGTCTTCAACGAGACGCGGGTGGTGGAGGTGGCGAACCACCTGGGCACCCTCGTGAGGCCCGGCGGATATTTCGTGTGCGGCGAGTTCGTCCTGCCCGAGCCCGCGGGCTGGCGCAGCCACGTCCAGAGGCTCAACTGGTACGTCGCCATCTCCATCTACTCCTCCACCACGGAAGCCGTGTTCCACCCGGTGTGGAACTACCCCGCCCTGGTGGCAGGCTCGGGCTGCCCCATCGAAGAGATCGAGTACTTCAAGCTCTTCGGGGTGAACCTGTACTGGTCCATCCGCGGCAGGAAGCCGGAGTAAGGCCGGGCCAAACCGGGCCTGCCCGCCCGGAACGGCCGCCTGGCGCACCTCTGTCATGAAAACAATCGTCCACTACTTTACCGGCAGCGGCAACACGGGCAGGGCGGCCTCCCGCATCGGGCGCCGGCTCGGTGAGGCCGGCCACGCCGTGGAGCTCAGGTACGTCGACACGTCGAGCGTGCCCCCGCGCGAGGTCCCGGACCTCACGGTGGTGGCCTACCCCACCTACAGCTGGGCGGCTCCCTCCCTGGTCAGAAGGTATGCGAAGAAGCTCCCCCCGGGGAACGGCTCGCGCGCGGCCGTCTTCACGACCCGCGGCGGCTCCTGTGACCCCGGCAGGGAGGGCGGCTTCGCCGGGCAGGGCCTCGAGGAGATGGAGCGCATCCTCAAGCGCAGGGGCTACGACGTGACGCTCACCGGCGACGCGGGCTACCCCGACACCTGGGTGCAGGCCGTGAACCCCCCCTCGGGCGAAGAGGCCGAGGCGATCCTCTCCCGGGGCGACGCCGCCGCGGATGCCTTCGCCCAGGCCCTCCTCGAGGGCAGGCGCTCCCTCTACCGGTGCGGCGCCTTCCACACCGCGTGGTCCAGGACCGTGGCCGAGCTCTTCCGCGGCCCCGGCCGGCGCATGATGGGCAAGACCTTCATCGCGGACTTCCGGTGCACGGGCTGCGGGGTCTGCGCACGGGCCTGCCCGGCCTTCAACATCACCCTGGAAGGCGCCGGCGGCAGGCCGCGCTGGGGCCTGCGCTGCGAGGACTGCTGCCGCTGCATCAACGCCTGCCCGGAAAAAGCGGTCCAGACCTCGCCGCTGCTGCTCCTCATCCACCTGGCGTCTTTCATCGCCCTGACCGCGGTGTGGGTCAAGTCCCTCGGATTTTTTTCCTCCCGCCCCTTCCTACGAAAGCACAGGGCCCTCGCGGTCCTGCTCACCCTGAAGACCGCCCCTGCCACGGCCATCGCCCTCTTCCTCTTCCAGCTGGTCGCACTGGACGGCCTCCTGTTCAGGCTCACGGGCAAAGAAAGCCTATCCATGCTGTTTTCCTGGAGCTACACCCGCCCCTTCACCCGCTACCGCGCCCCGGGATACAAGCTCCCCCTGAGGAAATGAACATCTTTTGAGCACGCCGCGGGGCATCGTACCCCCATGAGAAGCGGGCTTTTCGCAGCGGGACTGCGGGGGACTGCCCCGGGGGGGAGGACAAACCCTGCGGGGTGAAGCGCTGACCGCCCCGGCGGAGATCAGCCTCTCCGGTTGGAAGCCGCGCCCGACTCTGCTATAGAGGGTATATCTCTCGCTCCACAGGAGGTTCGCTATGAAGAGACTGTTGACGGGTGCGATTGTGGCCCTCGGCATCGCGCTGGCCCCGGTCATCCATGCCGCCGGGCTCCACGGGATCGTGACGGACAAAAACGGCAGGCCCGCCAGCGTGCAGGTGGTGCTCAAGGACGCCGGGAACGCCCCGGTGGGCAAGCCCGCCCCCACGGACAAGACCGGGGCCTATGCCTTCAAGGACATCAGGCCCGGCACCTACACCCTCGCCGTGGGCGACGGGAACGCGTGGAAGATCTTCGTGGGGCCGGGCGAAACCAGGCGCGACCTCACCCTGAAATAAGGGCCGGCACGATGGAGGCATTCGACACCGCACCCGCGCTCGGGCACGACGAGCAGCCCCCCGGCAAAAAGACCACCAAGGACGTCTGGGATATCCTCAAGTCCCTGGGGCCGGCCTTCCTGGCGGCGGTGGTTGCCGTCATGGGCGGCTGGTACAACCTCCAGCAGGCCCAGCTCGCCAAGTCAGCGGAGCGCCAGGAGGTCTACACCAAGATCATGGCCGAGCGGGAGAGCTCGGACAACGCCATCCGCGCCAAGATGTTCGAGATGCTCTTCAACGCCATGTTTTCCAAGGGCTTCGGCTCTACGGCCATCGCCCCGGGCGACGTGGGCGCCATCAAGAACCAGGTCATGTTCTTAGACCTCCTGTCCCGGAACTTCGACACCGTGGACATCCGGCCCGTGTTCGAGGACCTCGACCGGGAGCTCACGCGGAAGATCTACGACGACAGGGCCTTCTCCGACGGCCAGCAGGGCGACTACTTCGCCATGCGCTCCGAGCTCCGCAGGATCGGCAGGAACCTCGCGGTCAAGCAGCTCAACGCGCTGGCGTCTCTGCCGGGTACCGTGGTGCAGGGCATCACCCTCATCCAGGACCGGGAGGGCACCGTCCAGGCCATCCCCGACGAGGGGGACGGGGCGAACGGCGACGGGATCCCCGTGGAGCTCAAGGCGGACGGGCTCTCCGACGGCGCCGTGGACATCTCGCTCGAATACAAAAAAACCAAGGCGGGCGACAAGTCGTTCAAGGCCCCGGCCTTCCAGATCACCTTCTACGACCTGCCCTACATCGACAACAGCGTCATCGACAAGGACGTGCGCGTGGGCGTGGTGCTCACGAAGTACGTCTCCACCCGCGACCTCGACCTCTTCAGGGCCAGGCTCGACAAGAAGCTCCTCAAGGATTACGAAGACCTCCGGGACGGGGGCGTCGCCCAGTACGCGGAGCTGCGCATCATCAGGTTCCCGGCCGAGTACGTGGGCCACCGCGACAGGCCCTACCTGCAGGAGATCATGCAGGACCTCAAGGGGGAGGAGCGCACGGAGAAGGAGGCCCGGGCCGGGAAGACCGGCACGCCGTGACCCCCGGCGGGGCTGCCCGCAGAATACGGCCCGGCCGCTGTTTCCGGGCGCCTTTTCCCTCGCGGCGCCTTTGTTGTTTGTCCGCGGGGGCCTTTTGTGCTTAAATAGGGATATTCCTGAAAAATTTATGAAGGGGAGCAAATCATGAAGAAGCATGCACTGACCGCAGGCCTTATCGTAATGGGACTCATCCTCGCCACGCACGCCTTCGCCGCCAAGGACGCCTCCTGGGACGACGTCAAGAAGGCGGGCAAGATCGTCATCGGCATCGACGACGCCTTCCCCCCCATGGAGTTCCGCAACGACAAGAACGAGCTCGTGGGCTTCGACATCGACGCCTCGAAGGAGCTGGGCAGGAGGCTGGGCATCAAGGTCGAGCACCTGCCCACCCCGTGGGACACCGTGATCCTGTCCCTGAAGTCGAAGAAGTTCGACATCGTCTGGTCGGGGATGTCCATCACGCCCGACCGGGAAAAAGAGATCGCCTTCACGAAGCCCTACATCATGGAAAAGCAGGTGATCGTGGTGAAGGCCGGCAGCAAGAAGGTCAAGGGGCTCAAGGACGTGGGCAAGGAGACGGTGGTCGGCGTGCAGCTGGGCTCCACCTCCGAAGAGGCCCTCAAGAAGCTGAACAGGGAGTTCAAGGAGATCAAGAAGTACGACAAGAACACCGAGGCCTTCATGGACCTCAAGATCGGCCGGATCGACGCCCTGGCAGTGGACGAGCTCGTGGGCCGCTACTACCTCTCCCAGAAGCCCGGCGAGTACGCGGTGCTCAAGGAGTCCCTCCTCTCCGAGCCCATCGGCATCGGCCTGAGGAAGGAGGACGCCGCCCTGAAGGCCAAGATCCAGAAGACCCTCGACGGCATGTTCAAGGACGGCACCATGAAGAAGATCTCCATCAAGTGGTTCGGGGATGACATCACGACCAGAAAGTAGGCTTTCCTGCACACACCGGCCCGGTGCGCGCACCCGCGCACTGGGCCTCCTGCTCGCCTTCCTCTTCGCCTTTTCCGGCGCAAGCCCGGTTGACGGGGCAGCACCGACCGACCAGTACGAGATGCTGGCCCAGGGTACGAGGCTCGTCCAGGAGGACAGGCTTCTCGAGGCCGCGGCGGTGTTCGACAGGATCACCGCACCCCCGAAGGGCGAAGACGCCGGGATCTTCGTCCAGGCCCACATCAGCGGCGCCAAGATCCACTTCGGGCTGAAGGACTACCGGGCCAGCGCGCGCATGTGCCGCGAGGTCCTCGCAGTGCTCCCGGACAACCTCGAGGCGAAAAACATGCTCGCCCAGGTGGAGATCGCCAGCACCCCCAAGTGGCTCCGGTTCCTCAAGGACATGAAGTCCTACTTCCCCACCCTGATGAAGGCCACCTCCATGACCCTGGTCCTGGTGTTCATCACCATGATCGTCTCGCCCATCGGCGGGCTTTTCGTCGCGCTGGGCAGGATCTCCCGGCACAAGGCGCTGTCCTCGGCCTTCTGGTTCTACATCTGGATCTTCCGGGGCACGCCGCTTTTGCTCCAGCTCTTCTTCATCTACTACGCCCTGCCGACCATAGGCGCGTCGCTGTGGCCGGAAACCCCGACCGTGCTGGTGCTCGCCCCGTTCACCGCTGCCGTGCTGGGGCTGGGGCTGAACTACTCCGCCTACCTGGCCGAGATCATGCGCGGGGCCATCGAGAGCATCGACTCGGGCCAGATGGAGGCGGCCAAGGCCATCGGCATGACCTACTGGCAGGCCATGCGCCGGATCATCGTGCCCCAGACCTACAAGCGGCTCGTGCCGCCCGTGGGCAACGAGTTCATCGCGCTCATCAAGGACACCGCGCTGGTTTCCACCATCGCCATGGTGGAGCTCATGCGGGCTGCCAACCAGATCTTCTCCGCCACGTTCAACGTCTCCATCCTGGTGCAGGCGGCCCTCATCTACCTGATCCTCACGAGCATATTCACGGTCGCCTTCCGCAGGCTCGAAGACCGTCTGGGGGTGTACGAAAACCGATGATGAAGCTCGAGGGAGTCGTCAAGCGCTACGGCAGCCTCACCGCCGTGGACCGGGTGGACCTGGACATCGAGAAGGGTCAGCGCATCGTCATCATCGGGCCTTCGGGCTCGGGCAAGACCACGCTGCTGCGGATGATCAACTTTCTCGAGAAGATGGACGAGGGCAGGATCCTCATGGAGGGGGCGCCCGTGGGATACCGCCTGGACAAGAAGGGCCGGCTCGTCATGGAGAAGCCCCATGTCATCTGCGAGCTGCGCTCCGAGATCGGCATGGTCTTCCAGCATTTTCACCTCTTTCCCCACATGACCGTGCTGCAGAACGTGATGGAGGGGCCCGTCACCGTGAAGGGCGAGCCCCGGGAGGACGTGCGGAAGCGTGCCATGGACCTTCTGGGCAAGGTGGGGCTCGTGGACAAGAAGGACGCCTACCCGGCCTTCCTGTCCGGCGGGCAGAAGCAGCGGGTGGCCATCGCCCGGGCGCTCGCCATGCGGCCCAAGCTCATGCTCTTCGACGAGCCGACCTCCGCGCTCGACCCCGAGCTCGTGGGCGAGGTGTTTTACACGATCAAGGCCCTGGCCGAAGAAGGCATCACCATGGTCATCGTCACCCACCAGATGGGCTTTGCCCGGGAGATCGCCGACCGGGTGATCTTCATGGACAACGGGAAGTTCATCTTCGAGGGGCACCCCGGTGACCTGTTCTCCCAGACCATGGAGCACCCGCGGATACGGGCTTTCCTTCAGAAGGTGCTCTAGCCCCCGCCCTTCCCGAGAGCTGCGTGGCGCAGGCGGGCGAGGCGCCACTCCCGCCGGGCCATTTCGAGAAGCGCCCCGCGGGCAGGGGAGAAGTCACATCCGGCGGTTCTTCTCGAGCCTGCGGTGGCACGCGTCGATGATGAGGTTGGCGGAAAAGACCCCGATGTAGACGAACACGCTCGTGCCCGCCTTCGAGGAGATCAGGCCGGGCCGTATGACGTCCATCATGTAGACGATGGCAATGGTCACGAAAAACGAAACCACCGCCGTGATGAGGAGGTGGAGCCCATCCACCCTTTCGTGTTCCATGGCCCTTCTTTCATCCGGTGACGTTCATTCGACAGGGCCAGTATAGCTCCGGGGGGGTTCACCCGCAAGGGGGAAACCCCGGGTGGGGATAAAGACCCCGGCGATCCCGGCCGCCTTGGTGCGGCTCCCCGCGCCAAGGTGCCGCCCGGAGTCCCGGGCCCCTGGAAGAGCCTCGGCGACGGTGCGGAGGAACGGACAGCCCGGATCCGGAAACGTACCCCCTCACCGCTCCACGAGCAGGCAGAGCCGCTCGCTGAACTCCTCGGGGGTGAACCCGTAGGCCTGGGTCCCGTAGCACTCCACCGAAAAAGACGCGCACACGCTGCCCAGCCTCGCGCACTCCTCGAGGGCGAGGCCCTTCACGAGGCCGCTCAGGAGCCCCCCCCGGAACGAGTCGCCCGCGCCCGTGGGGTCGAGCACCTGCCTGGTTCTGCCGATGGGGATGCGGACGTCCCCCTCGCGGGTGGAAACCAGCGAGCCCAGCTCGCCCAGGGTGGTGATGACCGCCCCGGCGCGCTGGAGCAGCCCCTTCTTGTCGAGGCCGGTTTTGCTGATGATGAGGTCGAGCTCGTAGTCGTTCGTGATGAGGATCCGGCAGCCCTCGATGGCCCGGAGGAGGTCGTCGGGGCCGAGCATGGGCAGGGACTGGCCCGGGTCGAAGATGTAGCCGATGCCCCGCTCCCTGCACTTCACGGGGTAGGTGACCATGTCGTGCAGGTTGCCCGGGGAGACGATGAGGAGGGTGTCGGCCGGGTCGAGCCGGTCGAAGTCCAGGTTGGAGGAGTGCTTCATGGCCCCCGGGTTGAAGCCGGTGATCTGGTTGTCGGCCTTGTCCGTGGTGATGTAGGCGCAGGCCGTGAACTCCTCCTCCACGATCCTGATCGCCCCGGTGGAGAGGCCCGTCTTTTCGAGCCACTCGAGGTAGCGGTGATGGTCGTGGCCGATGGAGGCGGAAATGACGGGGCTCTCGCCCATGAGCATCAGGGAGTAGGCGATGTTGCCCGCCGTGCCCCCGAACTTTTCCTTCATGCCGTTAACCTGGAAGCAGACGTTCAGGACGTGGATCTTTTCCGGGAGGATGTGCTCGGCAAAATATCCCGGGAAATCCATTATCCGGTCGTACGCCAGGGATCCGGAAACGATTATGTTCATGGGAAAGCTCCTCTCTGCCGCTGTTTCAAAAGACGGGAACCGCGAGCTGGCCCGCGGCACCGGGCACCCGGCAGACTACTCGATGGGGTCGAGGGGTGTCAAGCCCGTTTCGGGCCGCCGGGGGCTGTGCCGTTCCCGGAGAAAGACCTGCCTGAAAAACAGATTTCCTGTTCCCATGGCACATGTTTGCGGGCCACGGGAACAGGAAGGGTGGACAGATTCTTCTGCCCGGGTCTTTTTACTTCGCCTTCTTCTTTTCCGCCTTAACCGCCTTCTTCTCTTTCGCCGTCTTCAGGGGTTTCTTTTTGACTTCTTTCTTGGTATCTGCCGATTTTGCCATAAACACTCCTCCCTTCATGATATCAAGATGTTATCACCTTATCACCTGTCAATATGAATGACAACACTATGTTTCACCTTTTTCATCATATTTTTTCGATTTTTTTTCACGGGCAGCCGCCCATCCCCGGGCAGGGTCAGAAAAGCTTTGGTCTTCACGGTCTCTGCGATGAAGGCGCCCGGTCGTGACTTACTCGTGGTGCCGGGCCCGTCAGTCGAGGCGCTTGCTGAACCTGCCCACCGCGCCCGCGAAGAGGGCCAGCCCCAGCACGGCGAGCCCCAGGAACTGCGGCCAGAGGATCTCGAAGCCCACGCCCTTGAGAAAGATCCCCCTGAGGATCACGAGGAAGTACCGCAAGGGGTTGAGGTAGGTGAGCCACTGCACCGCCGCGGGCATGTTGTCGATGGGGAACACGAAGCCCGAGAGCATGAAGAAGGGCAGGATGAAGAAGAAGGTCGTCATCATGGCCTGCTGCTGGGTGGAGGACACCGTGGAGATGAAGAGCCCCACCCCCAGCGTGCTCAGGAGGAAAAGACAGGTGGCGGCGAACATGAGCGTGAGGCTCCCGGCGACGGGCACGCTGAACCAGTACTTGGCGAGCACCGTCACCCCCACCATCTGTGCCACGGAGATGATGATGTACGGGATGGTCTTGCCCATGACGAGCTCGCCGGGGGTGATCGGCGAGACGATGAGCTGCTCCATGGTGCCCTGCTCGCGCTCCCGGATGACCGCGATGGAGGTGAGCAGCAGCGAGATGAGCATGACCACGAAGGCCACGATGGCGGGCACGAAAAAGTTCTGGCTGTCCATGTTGGGGTTGTACCAGGTCCTGACCCTCGCATCGATGCTGCCGGAGGCGAGGCCCTGCCCCATGAGCTCACGGATCATGCCCCGGTTGAACCGGTCGAGCGCGAAGACCGTGTAGGAGATCCTCACCGCGGCCATGTTGCTCATGCTCCCGTCCACGAGGACCTGCACCGGGGCCGTCCGCCCCTGGCGCATGAGGCTCCCCGCGTCCGGGGGTATCTTCAGGGCGAGGTCCACCCTGCCCTTCAGGAGCAGGCCTTCGAGCTCGCCCTGGCTCCCCGGGTGGTGGGTCACCCGGAATATCCTGCTGCCGGTGAACTGGTCCACGAGCATGCGGCTCTCCCGGGTGTGGTCCTGGTCCATGACCGCCACGCGAATGTCCCTGACGTCGTAGTTCACCACGTAGCCGAAGACGAGGATCTGGATGATGGGCGCCGCGATGAGCACGCGCCGGTTCCGCTTGTCCCGGAAGAGGGCGATGAACTCCTTGCGCACGAGCTCGCGGATCCTGACCCGGTTCACAGCCCCTCCTTCCTGAGCAGGCGCACCGTGAGGGCGGCCAGCAGAACGAACATGAGGGTCAGCACGGCGAAGTCCTGCCAGAGGGCCTGAAAACCCAGGTTCTTGAGGTAGATGCCGCTGAGGATCTCTATGTAGTAGCGGGCGGGCACGAGGTAGGTGATCAGCTGGAGCACCCCGGGCATGTTCGTGATGGGGAACACGAAGTCCGAGAGCATGAGCGAGGGCAGGTAGGTGATGAGGATCGCCCCCTGGTTGGCCAGGAGCTGGGACCTGGTCACCGCGGAGATGAGCAGCCCCAGGGCCAGCGCCACGAAGATGTACAGCGAGGACGAGAGGATCATCATCCAGAAGCCGGCCTTCATCACCACGCCGAAGAGCAGGCCCCCCAGGAGCACGGAGAGAAGCACGTTCGCCAGCGCGATGAAATAGTAGGGGACGGATTTGCCCACGATCAGGTCCAAAGCCGTGACGGGCAGCGACTTGAGCGTCTCCATGGTCCCGTTCTCGTACTCCCGGGCGATGACCAGGGAGGTGAGCATGGCGCCTGCGATCATGATGATGACGGCGATGAGGCCCGGGATGATGAACTTCCTGCTTTCGAGGTCCTCGTTGAACCACACCCGGATGCGGCCCTCCACGGGCTGCCTCACCTTCTCCAGGCCTTTCCGGTCGAGGAAGTCCAGGAGGAGCTTCTGGTTGTACCCGCTCATGAACATCGTGACATAGCCCCTCACGGTGTTCGAGAAATTGGGGTCGGATCCGTCGAGGATGACCTGGACGGGCGCCTCCCGGTCGGACTTGAGGTCGCTGGCAAACCCCGCGGGGATGACCACCCCGAGGGCCGCCTCACCGTGATCCAGGAGATCGGCGATCTCGCGTGCGTCCCTGAGGGTGCCCCTGATGTGGAAATACGGCGAGGCGCCCAGGTGCCGGATGAGGTCGCGGCTCATGTTTGTGCGGTCGTAGTCCACCACCGCGGTCTCCACGCTGTTCACGTCGAGGCTGAGCGCGTAGCCGAAGAGCAGGATGAGGCTCAAGGGGATGATGAAGGCGAGGATGAGGCTCCGGGGGTCCCGGACTAGGTGGAGGTACTCCTTGCGCACGATCGCGCCTATTCTCCGGGGGCTCATCCGCGCCCCCTTCCCATCAGCGCGATGAAGGCCCGGTTCAGGTCCGCGTCCGGCTCGCCCGGGCACGCCTTCTTCACGATCTCTTCGGGGCTCCCCTCGGCCACGATGCTCCCGAGGTCGATCATGACGATCCTGCCGCAGTTCATGGCCTCGTCCATGTAGTGGGTGGTGACGAAGACGGTGATGCCCTGGCGGGCGAGCTCCCTGATGAACTCCCAGAAGTGCCCGCGGGTGATGGGGTCCACGCCTGAGGTGGGCTCGTCCAGAAAGAGGATCTCAGGCTTGTGGAGCAGGGCGCAGCCAAGCGCGAGGCGCTGCCTCCAGCCCTGGGGGAGGTCCCGGGTGAGACGGTTCTTCACCTCGCCCAGCCGGGCCATGTCGAGGATCCACGCCGTGCGCTCCCTCCACAGGGCCGCGGGCACGCTGTAGAGGCCCAGGAAGAACCGGATGTTCTCCGCCGGGGTGAGGTCCTCGTAGAGGGAGAACTTCTGGGACATGTAGCCGATGGCGTGCTTCACCTCCTCGGGCTCGGAGACGACGCTGCGGCCGGCCACCCACGCCTGGCCCGCCGTGGGGGTGATGATGCCGCAGAGCATGCGGATGGTGGTGGACTTGCCGCTCCCGTTGCTGCCCAGGAAGCCGAAGATCTCCCCCTTCTTCACGGAGAAGCTGATCCCGTTCACCGCGACGAAGTCGCCGAACCTCTTTTCCAGGCCTTGAACGAAGACCGCGTCATCGCTTGAAGGTGTCATGGATGAGCTCCCGGTCGACCTCCCGGATGCGGTGGACCATGGCATCCTCGAGGGTGGCGTGGCCCGCCCCGAGCTCCCCGGGGGGGGCCGAGGCGAGGAGGCGTGACTTGTGCATGAGCCCGATGGCGTCGCACTTTTCGCCCTCGTCGAGGTAGGCGGTGGAAACGAGGATCGTCATGCCCCCCGCCTTCATGGAGAGGAGGATGTCCCAGAACTCCGCGCGGGAGACCGGGTCGACGCCGTTGGTGGGCTCGTCGAGGATGAGCGCTCTGGGCTCGTGCACGAGCACGCACGCGAGGCCCAGCTTCTGCTTCATGCCCCCGGAGAGGTTCCCGGCGAGGCGGTCCAGGAAGGGCAGGAGGTTCGAAAACCCGAGGTACTTCTCCCTCCTTTCCTTCCTTTGGGCCCCGGCAATCCCGAAGATGTCCATGAAGAAGTCGATGTTCTCCTCCACGGTGAGGTCCGCGTAGAGGCCGAAGCGCTGGGGCATGTAGCCGATGAGCCCCTTGACCTTCGTGCGCTCGGCTGCCGCGTCCAGGCCGCCGATGGAGATGGAGCCCGAATCGGGCTTCACCATGGTGGCGATCATCCTGAGCAGGGACGACTTGCCCGCGCCGTCGGAGCCCACGAGGCCGAAGACCGAGCCTGCGGGCACGGCGAGGCTCACGGCGTCGACGGCCCGGGTCTTTCCGAAGCTCAGGGACACGCCGCTCACGCTGATGAAGGGGCTACTGGAGGAAGGCATCCGCGGGCATCCCCGTCTTGAGCTCGTAGCGCGGGTTGGGGAGCGAGACCTTCACGAGATACACGAGCTTCACCCGCTCCTTCTTGGTCTGGATGACCTTGGGGGTGAACTCCGCCTCCGGGGAGATGTACGACACGGTGCCGTGGAAGAACTTGCCCGGGAAGGAGTCGACGGCGACCTTCACCTTCTGGCCGGGTCTGACCTTCCCGATGTCGGGTTCGTCCACGAAGATCTTCAGGTCCACCTGCGAGAGGTCGGACAGGGTGAACACCTCCCTCCCCGGGGACACCACCTCGCCGGGCTCGACGTTCCGGGACACGATGACGCCCGCGTAGGGCGAGGTGAGCCGGGTGTAGCCCAGCTGGATCTCCGCCTGGTCGAGGGCGGCCTTCGCCAGGGCGATCTGGGCGTCCGCCCCCTCGATGTCGCGCTTGACGGAGTCGATCCTCTTGAGGTTGCTCTTCGCGGCGTTGAGGACCGCCCGGGCCTCCTCCAGCCTCGAGAGGGCGTTGTCGCTGGTCAGCCTCACGGAGTCGCGCTCCCGCTGGGACACGACCCCCCGCCTGAAGAGCTCCTCGTAGCGGTCCGCGTTCCTTTTCGCGTCCTCGAGGGTGTTTTTGGCCGCCCCGACGCCCGCCTCCGCCCGCCTGACCTCTGCCGGCAGGCTGCCCCGGTAGAGGGCGAGGCTTTCCTCCAGCTGGGCCTTCGCCCGGACAGCCTTCTCGAGGCCGGCCTTCGCCTGTTCGAGGCGGGCGGCGAACTCGGCCTGGTCGAGCCGGGCGAGCACCTGGCCCTGCTTCACCGCCTGGCCCTCCCGGGCGAAGACCTCGGTGACGTGGCCCGAGGCCTGGAAGGAAAGGTTCGAGTCCGTGGCCTCGACGGTGCCCGAGTAGGAGATCCCGCCCTCTTTTTCGCTTCGCTGGGAATAGTACACGAACACCCCCACGCCCACGAACAGCGCCAGGAACACAACCACCGCAATCCTCTTTTTCACGTTCCCCTCCGGGCAGAAGGCAGCTGGCCTCCACCCATCATTTTCTGATGGCCTTCACGATGAGGTTCTCTATCTCCCGGGCCGCCCGGCCCGAGACCTCGCCCCCCATGGCCTTGAGCTCTGCCGAGGCCTGCCCCGAGGCCTGGACCACCGGCACCACGCTCTTGCAGACGATGGTCGCCCCGATGGCCATGAAGTGCACGATGAACGGAAGCGTCCGGTCGAACACGCCGCTTTTTGCCCCCTCCTCCATGATGGCGCTCAGCGTTTCGAAGAGGGCGAGGAGGTCGTCGAAAAAGACGCCGGGGAGGTTCTGCCCGCCCGACGCGAGCTCGCGCATCATGAGGCGGGGCATCTGGGGGTTCTCGTCGAAGGTCCGGGCGAGCGTCCTGATGTAGGTCCTGATCTTTTCCTCGGGGGTGCTCGCGTCTTCGATGCCCTTTTCGAGCCTCCGGGCGGCGGAGCCGATGACGTCGTGGATGACCTCCGCGTAGAGGGCCTTCTTGTCGCCGATGTGGTAGTACAGGGCCGCCTTGTTCACCCCGGCCTTCCGGGCGATCACGTCCACCCGGGCCCCGGCGAACCCCTCCTCGGCGAACACGTCGCGGGCGGCCTTGAGGATCCGTGCCGTGGGAGAGCCGTTCGATGTTTTTTGATCAGCAGCCATGCATCCCCCCGTGAGGCAATGTCTCACCCGGTTCAACCGTTTGTTTTAACCATACGGTTAGATACCAGAACTGTCATGTGCCTGTCAACGGTTCAGCGGGCCGAAACTGACCGCGGGGACGCTGATCCCGAGGGCTTCGGTCATGCGCCTGTCAAGGGCGCATCGGGTGGGACGCTATTCCCGAGGGTTTCGGTCACGCGTCAGTCAACGGTTCAGCGGGCGGAAACGCTTCGGCCCGGGGCCGGTGAAGCGACCCCTCAGAGACGCCTGAGGAAGGAGACGATGTCCCGGTGCTCCTCGTAGTATTTTTTCTGGCCGTCCGAGGCCTTCCCGGACTTGACGATCCCGGTCATGCTCGAGATGATCCGCTCGGAGAACTCGATGAGGGCCCATTTCGAGACCCTCGGCAGCGGCGGGTCGACGATCCACCAGCGCGAGCCGTCGAACTCCAGGCTCAGGGTGACGGTGTCCCGGCCGATTCTGTCCACCACGTATGTCCGCTTTTGGGTGACGCCGCAGTTGGCCAGCCGCCTGAACACCACGGTGGCCTCGGCTCGGGCAGCACCGGCGGAAACGGCCTTGATCTGGTAGGAGTCGACCACGATGAGGCGGTCTGCGGAAAAGTCGATGACCCTGCCCGCCTTCTTCCCCCCGTCCGGGGCCGGGTTACGGGCGGAGGCGTTTCGGGCCGCCGCGGCCTTCGCCACCTTCAGCCGCAGGTCCTGGACGCCGTTGTACTCCGCCTCGCAGTATTCTTCCACGAGGCGCCGGGGGCTCGACTGCACCTTCCGGAAGTACTCGTCGTCCCGGTCGAAGATGCTCCAGGAGATGCCGTGGGCGTCGGAGAGAAAGGGAGCCGGTGCGATGGCGGGCAGGAGAAGGCACATGAAGGCACCCAGGAGGAAAAGCCCGACTTTTTTTATGTCGCCCCCGTCTGCACTCCTCAAGTTATACGCCCCTTCCCGTGGTCTTTCTCACCCGGCCGTGTTGGTGTACGCCCCCGGTATAGCACCTCGCCAGCACCGGGGCAAGCGCCCGGGCGCGATGAAGAATCATGTGGATTGAGCCGGGGGAAATTTATATACTGAAAACCAGGGTGGGCGTTTTCCCGTCGACGGAGATGCCCGGGAAGAAAAGGCAAGGAGAAGACCATGGGTTCCGAAGAAAAACCCAAACCCGGGGGAACGGGCCTGAGCAGAGACGAGCTCGACCAGTTCGTGGCAAAGGCGCGCAGGCTCAATGCCGAGCGCATGCAGGGGTACCGCGAGCAGTCGCTGAAGATCCACCCCTGGGTGTGCGCCCGCTGCGGCAGGCATTTCACCCTCAAGACGGTCAGCCAGCTCACCGTCCACCACAAGGACCACAACCACAACAACAACCCGCCCGACGGCAGCAACTGGGAGAACCTCTGCGTCTACTGCCACGACCACGAGCACGGCAGGGACCTGGGGGAGGGCCAATCCGACCGCGAGCCCGAGGAGCGGGGCGTCCCCGTGGGGAACAGCCCCTTTGCCCGGCTCGGGGAGATGCTCAAGGACAGGGAGAAGAAAAAATAAGGGTCCACTCCTGCTCCCTGACGCGATCGCGCGGCGCGGCGTGCTCTCCGGGGACAGGGAAAAGAACAGAAGGGCCGATGACTTCGCCGCCCTTCCGGGGAGGTCTGTTTTTTCATGGCGTTTTTTTCACGGGGCAATGCCCGGATCTATTTCGAGGACAGGGGCGCGGGCGAGCCGGTCATCGCGGTCCACGGCCTCACCGAGAACACGCGGTACTGGAAGTTCGTGGAAGGGGAGATCTCCGCCCGCCACCGCTTCATCCCCATGGACATGCGCGGCCACAGCCGCACGGTGGTGGAGGGTCAGCCCGAAGGCTTCGACGCCCGGACCGTGGGGGAGGACATCCTGGCCCTGGCCGACCACCTGGGACTGGGTTCCTTCCACCTCCTCACGCACTCCACCGGGGGCTTTGCGGGGGTGCGCCTGGCCATGAAGGACTCGTCGCGCCTGGCGAGCCTCGTGCTGACGAACACGAGCTCGGCCACGTCGGTGGTCCCGGGCGACCGTGAGGCCGTCAGGGCCTTCCACGCCCGGTTCGCCCGGTCCTTCGAACGGTTCGAGTGGGGCCAGATGGCATCCTCCCTCAAGGTCGTCCCCGGGCCTTTCTTCCGCGGCATCATGGAGTCGGACAAGGCCTCCGAGCTCCTGGAGTTCTCCCGGGGGATGATGAGCCTGAACGACCGCCCCACCATCGCCCGGTTCGTGACCTCCTTCTACGACGACCCGGACCCGCAGGTGGAGGGCCTGCGGAAGATCGCCTGCCCCACCCTCGTCATTTACGGAGAGAAGGACGACCTCTTCATCCAGTCGAGCAGGCTCATGGCCGGGGAGATCCCCGGGGCAGAGCTCCTGGAGTACCGGGGTGTGGGCCACATGACCGCGCTTGAAGCGCCCGACAGGCTCGCCTCCGACGTCCTGGCGTTTCTCGCCGCGCACCCTCTCGGAGGGGGCCGTGGGACGGGCGAGGCGGTATGCTTGTGATTTCACACCTTGACAGGGCGAAAAAAGGAAGGTTGAATGGCCATGCCGCTTGAGATCGGCAGCGGCTATGCACGGGGGGACAGGCCGGGACGGCGTCCGGGCGAACCCGCCGCGCTTTGAGAGGAGAGATGCATGCCCGCCAGCGATAAAACATACAGCATGGCCCTGTTCTGCGACTTCGAGAACATCGCCCTGGGAGTGAGAGACACGAAGTACAGCCATTTCGACATGAAAAAGGTGCTCGAGCGGCTGCTCCTGAAGGGGAACATCATCGTGAAGAAGGCCTACTGCGACTGGGAGCGCTACAAGGACTACAAGCAGGTGATGCACGAGGCGTCCTTCGAGCTCATCGAGATCCCCCACGTGCGGCAGTCGGGAAAGAACTCCGCAGACATCCGCATGGTGGTCGACGCCCTCGACCTCTGCTACACCAAGCTCCACGTGGACACCTTCGTGATCATCTCCGGGGACTCGGACTTCTCCCCCCTCGTGAGCAAGCTCCGGGAGAACGACAAGATCGTCATCGGCGTGGGCGTGAAGAACTCCTCGTCGGACCTGCTCGTGGCGAACTGCGACGAGTTCATCTTCTACGACGATCTCGTGCGCGAGAGCGAGTCCAAGAAGCACAAGGGCCGCAGGCCGCTGCCCAAGCCCAAGACCGGGGAACAGGCGAAAGCCGAGCCCAGGGAGTCGTCCGAAGAGGACAAGAAGCAGAAGGCACTGGACTTCGTGGTGGAGACGGTGGAGGCGCTCGTCAAGGAGCGCGGCGAGGAGGACAAGATCTGGGGCTCCATGGTGAAGCAGGCCCTGCGCCGGCGCATGCCCGGTTTCTCAGAGAGCTACTACGGATTCCGCTCCTTCAGCCGCCTCCTGGAGGAGGCCCGGGACCGCCACCTCGTCGAGCTCGAGCTCGACGAGAAGTCGGGGAGCTACATCATCAAGAGCCTGATCCACGAGGAATAGCGGGGGCACCGTCCGGGCGCCTGCGGCATCACGGGCGCGGCCCGCGGAGATCAGCGGGGGCTTCCGCCCGGACCCGCATGCCCCTTGGGCCCGTTCACGAGGCCCGGCACGCTGTAAACCCCCGGGAAGGGGCTCATCCCGCCGCCCTTTTCCTGGCCACGCTCGCGTCGTGGCGCCTGCCGGCGTGGAGCTCCGCCTTGCGGAGCCTCACCGACTTCGGCGTGACCTCCACCAGCTCGTCTTCCCGGATGAACTGGAGGGCCCGCTCGAGGGTCATGGGCGTCACCGGCGAGAGGAGAACGTTGTCGTCGCGGCCCGCGGCGCGCATGTTGGTGAGCTTCTTCATCTTGCAGGGGTTCACGTCGATGTCGTTTTCCTTGGCGTGCTCGCCCACGATCATGCCCTCGTAGACCGGGTCGCCGGGGACCACGAAGAGCCGGCCCCGGGGCTCGAGGTTGAACAGGGCGTAGGGAACCGCCTCGCCCCTGCGGTCGGCCACGATGGAGCCGGTGAAGCGGGTGGGGAAGTCGCCGCGGTGCTCCTCGTAGCCCAGCAGGTAGGAGCTCATGATCCCGGTGCCCTTGGTGTCGGTGAGAAACTCGTCGCGGTAGCCGATGAGCCCCCGGGAGGGGATGCTGAACTCCACGCGCACCCTGCCGGAGCCGTAGTTCGTGTAGTTGATCATCCTGCCCTTGCGCACCGAGAGCTTGCCCGTGACGACGCCGATGAAGTCCTCCTGGCAGTCCACGTAGAGGTGCTCGACCGGCTCGAGGGCCTTGCCCTCATTCACATGGCAGATCACCTCGGGCCTGCCCACGCACAGCTCGAACCCGTCGCGCCGCATGGTCTCGATGATGATGGCGAGCTGGAACTCCCCCCTGCCCTTGAGGATGAAGCAGTCCTTCTCCCCGGTGGTCTCGAGCCTGATGGCCACGTTGCGCAGGGTCTCCTTCTGCAGGCGCTCGACGATCTTCGTGGACTGGACGTACTCGCCCTCGGTGCCCGCCAGGGGCGACGTGTTGGCCATGATCTTCATGGACACCGTGGGCTCGTCCACGAGGATCCGCTTGAGGGCCCTGGGCGCGGCGGCCGTGCAGATGGTGTCGCCGATCACCACGTCCTCGATCCCCGCCAGCATGACGATGTCGCCGGCCTCGGCGCTTTCGATCTCCCGGACGTTCACGCCCTCGTACCCCTGGAGCTTGATCACCTTGAGCGGCAGGCACTCGCCCTTCTCGTTGATGCACACCAGGGACTCGTTCGAAAAGGTCTTCCCGTGAAAGATCCTGCCGATGGCCAGCCTGCCCAGGTAGTCGGAGTAGTCGAGGTCGCTCACGAGCATCTGGAAGGGCTCGTCCGGGTCGTGGGAGGGCGCCGGGACCTCGCTCAGGATGGCGTCGAAGAGCACGGAAAGGTCTTTCGGGTCCTCGTGGGGGGAGCGCATGGCGATCCCCTCGCGGCCCACGGCGTAGAAGCAGGGGAACTCCGCCTGCTCCTCGTCGGCGCCCAGGTCGATGAAGAGGTCGAAGATCTCGTTGAGCACCTCGCCCGTGCGGGCGTCCCTGCGGTCGATCTTGTTGATGACCACGATGACCTTCAGTCCCAGCTCGAGGGTCTTCTTGAGCACGAAGCGCGTCTGGGGCAGCGGCCCCTCGGAGGCGTCCACCAGGAGAATGGCGCCGTCGGCCATGGAGAGCGCCCGTTCGACCTCGCCGCCGAAATCGGCGTGGCCCGGGGTGTCGATGATGTTGATCTTCACCCCTTTCCAGGTCACCGAGCAGTTCTTGGCCGCGATGGTGATGCCCCGCTCCCGCTCGAGATCGAGCTTGTCCATGACCCGCTTGGCGACCTCCTGGCCTTCCCGGAACACCCCGCTCTGGCGGAACATGGCGTCCACGAGGGTGGTCTTCCCGTGGTCGACATGGGCGATGATGGCGACGTTTCTGATGCGCTCGTTTCTCACAACCTGCTTCATGGGTTCCTTCCTGCGTGGAATGGCCAGCAGAGTGGCATATCCCACGCATGCCCAATTTGCAAGGGAATTATCACCGGACAAGGGCCGGGATATCACCCGCCTGCCCGGCCGGGGGGGAGGGCGTCACTGCCCGAAGATGCCGCTCAGCCTGGACGGGTCCGACCAGATGCGGTCCGTGTCCTCGTAGAGGGTATTCATGCGCTCCTCGACGAGCTTCGTTCTTTCCTCGAAGTCCCGCTCGCTCAGGTCCCGCGGGACGTAGACGGGCTCGCCGAACCTGATGAGGACCCGGGAAAAGGGCTTGGGCACCATGAACCTGTCCCAGCTCCCGAAGACCCACCGCTTCTCCCCGGAGGTGACGGTGGGCACGATGGCCTTGCCCGAAACCTGGGCGATCCTGAGCAGGCCGGGCTTCACCACGCCGAAGGGCCCCTTGGGGCCGTCCACGATGTGGCCTATCTTGAAGCCTCTTGCCGCCAGCTCCTTGAGGGTCTGCAGCCCCGCGCTCCCGCCCTTCGAGGAGGAGCCCCTCACCGCCTGCCACCCGAGGATGTCCACGATGCGGGAAATGAACTCGCCGTCCCGGCTCTGGCTGATGAGGATGGCGATGGGCGTGCGCGTCGCGAAGAACGTGATCCCGGGAAAGAACCTCTGGTGCCAGGACGCGTAGATGATGCTGCCGTCCCGGTCGAGGACGTCCCGCTCGTTGCCGGGGTCGACGAGCCTGAGCCTGTACGTGGAGGAAAGGAGCCTGACGAGAAAAAGACCCGCGTAGGGCAGCATGTAATGATACAGCAGGAACGTGAACCTCTTCTTCATGCGCTCATGCCTCCCGGGATTCCGGCCAGCGCCATGCCCTGCCGGACTTTCCCCATCCTTTTACCCCGGGAGCGTGCGGTGATCAAGCCCATGTTCCCTCCCCCGTTCGATGGACAGGCGAAGGCGGCGCCCAACCCCCGATGCAGGGGACTCCCCCGGTATTTTTGGCCGCCTCGATGAACATATTCGATTGACAATAGACAAAACCTTATCATAATGATGGAATATCGTATATAGTATGCCGGTATCACATTACGTTGTTATGTTTTAGGTGGCACCCCGGGAGGGAAAGCGGATCCTGTCCCCGGGCTGCTTCAAAATCCTGTTTTTACGGCTCACAAACTTATCGAAGAGGAGGACATGGAATGAAGGGTTTCAAGTCAGGGAAAAGTCTTTACCTTATCGCCGCTTTTGCGTTGATCCTGGTGGGAACCGGGTGCTCCATCATCAGCGTGCCCATCATCACGAATGCGGGCCGCAACGACGTCGTGAACCTGGGCGACTCGATCTTCGCCCTGTCCGGCAAGATCCAGGATTACCTCCACGCCTGGTCCGGCACGACCTTCCGCCGGTACGCCCTCTCGGGGTCCTTCGTCAGCCACGTCTCCGACCAGTATGACGACGCCAGGGCCGACAACCCCTACATCAACACCATCTTCATGGATGGCGGCGGCAACGACATCCTCATCCCGGCCTGCGCGTTCGACCCCTACAACTGCAAGAAGGACTGGTGGGAATCAGGCCTTTCCTCGACCTGCAAGAACCTCATCAACGACGTGTACGTCGACATGGTGAACCTCCTGAACCGGATGGGCACCGACGGCGTGGACAACATCATCTTCCTGGGCTACTACCACCTGAAGAACGGGCTCATCGGCACGACGGCACTCAACCCCGCGGTGGATTACGGCGATGCGAAGCTCGCCCTGGCGATCGCGAACGCCACGGCCGCCCCCAACTACCGCGTGTTCCTCGATCCGCGGCCCTCCTGCACGAGCTCCGACATCACCTACGACGGCGTCCACCCCAACGACTCCGGCTCGTACAAGTGTGCAGCCCTGATCTGGGCCAAGCTCCAGCCCAAACTGTAGCATATCCGGCCCTGCGGGGGCTTCCTCAAGCCCCCGCAGGTCTCTCCCAAGCCCCGGCTGCCCCTTTTCGGGGAAGCGCTGCATCCCGGATACCGGGAGCAGGGAAATTGTATTGATCTTCCCCGCTCCGTTGGAGATAAAAGAACCATGAACACCAGGAAAAAGCTCTCACTGACTGCCGCGGGCGTCATGTTCCTTCTGTGCGCCGTTTTGATCACCCGGCACTTTCTCGCCTCCGACGCGCAGGTCGCGCCCCCCCACCCCGGGCAGCAGAACTGGGGCGAAAGCATCCCGCTGGCAAAGAGCGACCCCTTCATCGAACACATGGTGAAGGAGTTCAGGAAGTATTACGGGGAGACCATATCGGAGAAGTCGACCCAGGCGGGGATCATCAGCCTCAGGGGCTTCATCATGGGCACCCGCCCCGCGGACGGCAGGTCGGTGTTTTACACGATCCTGAAGAAGGCGTTCCCCGCATACGCGGACGAGATCATGGACACCCTGGCCAGGCTGGACGAGTACAACCGCTGGCTTGAAGACAACAGAGACACCCTTCTCAGGATGACGGAGTCCGAGCGCACCGCCGCCATGCGGAATAAGAGGCACGAGCTCTTCGGCGACGATGCGGAGGGGATCTGGTCCGGCGACATGCTGGCGACCGAGGCGAGAAAGGCGCAGATGCAGGACACGCTGTCCGCCCTGAACGAAACCGACGGCATGGGCATCGGCGAAAAGCTCCAGGTGTACGAGGGGGCCCTCCAGGCCGCCTACAAGGACTCCCCGGAAGCGTTCATCCTGCAGCAGCCCGATCTGCTGTCCAAGGTGTTCTTCAGCATCGAGTCCGTCCAGGACGAGCTCAAGAAGATGGACCCGGAAGCCAGGCAGCAGGCCATCGACAGCATCCGCCGGCAGATGGGGAGCACCGACGAGCAGATCGAGAGGATGGCGGCGCGCGACGCGGACAACGAGCGCCGCTGGCAGGTCGGGTACCAGTACATGGAGAAGCGCGACGAGCTCGCGAAGCTCTACCAGGGGGCCGAGCTGGAGGAAAAACTTGGCGAGCTCAGGGAGCAGTCCTTCGGGAACGAGGCAAACACCATCGAGCGCGAGGAAAAGGACAATTTCTTCCGGTTCCAGCGGCCGCGCATCTACGGGAGAAACTAGCCGGCGCCCGGCGTTCGGGCGCCCCCTCCCCCCTTTTCTGCCCCGCACATTTTTTCCTTTCAAAAGCACGGCAAGACCTTTATAGAGGGGAATGCACGGGCTGTACGGACCGGGCCCTCGCGCCCGGGCGGCTTCCCTTGCCCCGGGGGTTTTCGCCGTGCAGGGCCCCTCGCACGGACCCGGTGATCCGAGGGGCGGCAAAGGAGCTTTCCCATGAGCAGCGGCGGAGAAAAAATCATTTATTCCATGATGAGGGTGGGCAAGAACTACCAGACGAAACCCGTGCTGAGGGACATCTCGCTGTCGTACTTTTACGGGGCCAAGATCGGCGTTCTGGGCCTGAACGGCTCCGGGAAGAGCTCCCTGCTGCGGATCATGGCGGGAGTGGACACCGAGTTCGACGGCAAGGCCGCGCTCTCCCCGGGCTACACCCTGGGCTTCCTGGAGCAGGAACCCCTCCTCGACCCCGGAAAGACCGTGCGGGAGATCGTGGAGGAAGGCCTGCAGGAGACCGTGGACCTGGTGAAGGAGTACCACGCCATCTCGGAGAAGTTCGCCCAGCCCATGACCGACGACGAGATGAACAGCCTCATGGAGCGCCAGGGCGAGCTCCAGGAAAAGATCGACCACGCGGACGCCTGGGACATCGAGTCCAAGCTCGACATGGCCATGGACGCCCTGCGCTGCCCGCCCGCGGACACGCCGGTCAGCGTGCTCTCCGGGGGGGAAAAGCGGCGGGTGGCCCTGTGCCGCCTCCTCCTCCAGAAGCCCGACATCCTGCTCCTGGACGAGCCCACGAACCACCTGGACGCCGAGACCGTGGCCTGGCTGGAGCACCACCTCCAGCTCTACGAAGGCACGGTCATCGCCGTGACCCACGACCGCTACTTCCTGGACAACGTGGCCGGCTGGATCCTCGAGCTCGACCGGGGCCACGGCATCCCCTGGAAGGGCAACTACTCCTCCTGGCTGGAGCAGAAGCAGAACCGGCTGAAGGTGGAGGAAAAATCCGAGACCGAGCGCCAGAAGACCCTGCAGCGCGAGCTCGAGTGGATCCGCATGTCCCCCAGGGGGCGCCACGCCAAGGGCAAGGCGCGCATCACCGCCTATGAGAGCCTCCTGAACCAGGACTTCGAGAAGGAGGAAAAGGACCTCGAGATCTTCATCCCGCCGGGGCCCCGCCTGGGCAAGTTGGTCATCGAGGCGGAGAGCGTCTCGAAGGCCTACGGCGAGAAGATCCTGTTCGAGAACATGACCTTTTCCCTGCCCGCGGGCGGCATCGTGGGCATCATCGGCCCCAACGGCGCGGGCAAGACCACGCTCTTCAAGATGATCACCGGCTCGGAGACGCCCGACTCGGGCACCATCCGCATCGGCGAGACGGTGAAGCTCGCGTACGTCGACCAGGAACGGGACTCCCTCGACCCGGAAAAGAGCATCTGGGAGATCGTCTCCGGCGGCCGGGACCTCATCACCCTGGGCAAACGCGAGGTGAACTCCCGGGCGTACGTGGCCCGCTTCAACTTCTCCGGCACGGACCAGCAGAAGAAGGTGACCCTGCTCTCCGGCGGCGAGCGCAACCGCGTGCACCTGGCCTGCCTGCTCAAGGACGGCGCCAACGTGCTGCTCCTGGACGAGCCCACCAACGACCTCGACGTGAACACCATGCGCGCGCTCGAGGAGGCCCTCGAGCACTTCGGCGGCTGCGCCGTGGTCATCAGCCACGACCGCTGGTTCCTCGACCGCATCGCCACGCACATTTTAGCCTTCGAGGGCGACTCGTCGGTGGTGTGGTTCGAGGGCAACTACTCCGACTACGAGGCGGACCGGAAAAAGCGGCTCGGCAGGGCCGCCGACCAGCCGCACCGGATCAAGTACCGCCATCTCACCCGGGGCTGAGCCTGCTTCACGGGGGCGGCCATCGGCGGTGCCGGGGCCGCAGCGGGCGGGAAAGGCGGGTCGCGACACAGGGCACGGGCTCGTCCCGGCCCGGGGCGCTCAGCAATTTTTTCTGGAAAAGCGCGCGGTAAAGCACTATGTATTCATCAAGACCGCCGGGCGCGCACACAAGCTCGCGGGGGAAAAAGCAGCCGGTTACCGGAGGTGACCATGGAATCGAGAAGGGTATACGTAGACAACAACGCGACGACGCCTTTGCATCCGGAGGTCAAGAAGGCCATGCTCGAGGCCATGGAGTCCTACGGAAACCCGTCGAGCCTCCACTCCTTCGGGAGGGGCTCGCGGACCCTCATCGAGGGGGCCCGGGAAAAGGTCGCGCGCTTCATCGGGGCGTCCCCCGACGAGATCATGTTCGTGGGGAGCGGCTCCGAGGGGAACAACACCGTGCTCTCCATCCTCACCTGCAACCCTGGCGGATGCGCCTCCTGCCGCAAGGACGGCGGAGCCCTCGTCACCACCACCATCGAGCACCCCTGCATCCTCGAGGCGTCGAAGTGCCTCAGGGAAAACGGGATGGACGTGCTCTACGCCCCGGTGGACAGCTACGGCAAGGTCGACCTGGCCGCGCTCGAAGGGCTGATCACCGGGAAGACCGGCCTGGTGTCCGTCATGCTCGCCAACAACGAGATCGGCACCATCCAGGACATCCGGGCCATCGGAGACATGGCCCACGCAAAGGGCGCCCTGGTGCACACCGATGCGGTCCAGGCCGTGGGCAAGATCGCCGTGGACGTCAAACAGCTGGGCGTGGACTTCCTCACCCTCTCCGCGCACAAGATCTACGGCCCCAAGGGCGTGGGCGCCGTGTACGTGAAGAGGAAGTCGCCCTTCTGCCCCCTCATCAGGGGCGGCCACCAGGAGCGCGGCAGGCGCGCGGGCACGGAGAACACCCTGGGCATCGTGGGCCTCGGCAAGGCCATCGAGCTGCGGGCGGTGGAGATGGAGGACGAGGCGAAGAGGCTGCTCGCCATGAAGGCACGCCTGCGCGCGGGCATCGAGCAGGCGATCCCGGACATCCGCTTCGTGGGACACCCCGTCGACTGCCTGCCCGGGACGCTGAACGTGTCCTTCGACGGCGCCGAGGGCGAGGCCATCATCCTCTACCTCGACCTCGAAGGCATCGCCGTTTCCACGGGCTCGGCCTGTGCGTCCGGGTCCCTGGACCCGTCCCACGTGATCCTGGCCACGGGGCTGCCCGCCGAGTGCGCCCACGGCTCCATCAGGATCAGCCTCGGCAGGGAAAACACCGAAGAAGACATCGACTACATCCTCGACAGGCTCCCCGGGATCATCAAGAAGATCAGGGACATGTCGAGCGCGTACGCAAGGAGGGCATGATGGCCCAGCCGACGAACTGGCTCTACACGGACAAGGTCCTCGAGCACTTCACGCACCCCCAGAACATCCTCATGGACGAAGCCGATTACCAGGAAGACGGCCGGGGCCAGGTGGGGAACGTCAAGTGCGGGGACCAGATGCTCGTGGTCATCCAGGTGGACAGGGAGAAGGACACCGTCAAGGACGTGAAGTGGAAGACCTACGGGTGCGCCAGCGCCATCGCGAGCACCTCCATCATGTCCGAGATGGTCAAGGGTATGAAGCTCGACGAGGCCTACAACATCTCGCCCAAGGAGATCAACAGGGAGCTGGGCGGCCTGCCCGAGCACAAGATCCACTGCTCCGTGCTGGGCGACAAGGCGCTCAGGGCGGCCATCAACGACTACTACCTCCGCAGCGGCCAGACCGGCCGTATCAGGAAGGAAGAGACGCGGGTGGTGTGCCAGTGCATGAACGTCACCGACGAGGACATCGAGCACGCGGTCCTCGACGGCGCGCGCACTTTCTACGAAGTCCAGGAGAGGACGAAGGCCGGCACGGGCTGCGGCCAGTGCCAGGACGAGGTGGAGAAGCTCGTGGAGTTCTACGCGAACAAGCACTTCTGCGAACTCCCTTGAATTCCCCGGACCCCGGGCTATGACATGAGGGTAGCCATCCAAGGAGGTTGACCCATGATCAAAGTCGGCGTCAAGGTTGCTGATTTCAGGCTCAAGGACCAGTACGGCAAGGCGTTTATTCTCTCGGAGAACCTCGGGAGAAAGGTCCTCCTCTCGTTCCACCCGCTTGCCTGGACGGGCGTCTGCTCCCTGCAGATGAAGTCGCTCGAGGACAACCTCCGGGCGTTCGAGGAAAAGAACACCGTGGCCGTGGGTGTAAGCGTGGACAGCATCCCCTGCAAGAGCGCCTGGGCAAAGGACATCGCGGTGGAACGCACGCGGCTCCTGTGCGACTTCTGGCCCCACGGCGGCCTGGCCGTCGCCCTGGGCATCTTCCGCGGCAGCGAGGGCACCTCCGAGCGGGCCAACATCATCATCGACGAGAAGGGCCTCGTCTCCTTCGTCAAGGTCTATCCCCTCCCGGAAGTGCCGGACATCGGGGAAATCCTGGCTTCGCTGTAGACGGCACCCCCGCCCTGCGCGGAAGGCCTGCGAGGATGCCTCGGCCGGAGCATTCTGTGATGACCGGCGAGGATATTTTATTTGACAGGGACTAGACGACCGGTCTATTAATTTGCCAGGGAACCCACCGGAACATATAAAAGGCTTCGGGAACGTCTCGACGCGTTCCCGGCGGGAGCACTAAGAAATGGAGGGCGGCCATGAATGAGGGGGCAAAAGACAGGATCAGGAAATACACAACCGGCCTGGGGGTGGAGGATGTGGGCTTCGGCGCCGTTTCAGACTACAGGAGCCCCTTGTCTCCCCGCGTGGAGACTCTCTTTCCCGCGGCAAAGAGCATGGTCGTTCTGGCTTATAAAGAGTTGTCCAACTGCGAGAGCGAAAACCCCAGGATCGCGATGGGCGGCAGGATCGATTCCATGGAATTTGCGAGATCATGCACCTACAAGGTTGCGAGGTTCATTGAAAAGGAATTCGACGCGAAGGCCATGTCCACCCCATTGTCATACCCTCTGGACATGAAACCGGAAAAAAGATTCGGCCTCATCGCTGAATTCTCCCAGCGCCACGCCGCGGTCGCAGCAGGGCTGGGAAATTTCGGACGGAACAACCTCGTGATCCACCCGAGGCTGGGCCCCCAGGTGATCTTCTGCACAATACTGACCGACCTCGAGCTGACGCCGGACCCTCCCATAACCGAGGACCTCTGCACCCATTGCAACATCTGTGTGAAGAACTGCCCGGGGAAGGCGCTTGAGGAAGAGGGAAAGACGGACGAATTCAAGTGCATGAAATTTTCACAGCCCTATGGGATGGGACGGAATATCAGGTTCTGGATGAAATTCATCGACGGCAGTCCCGAGGAACGGAAGAATCTGATGCTGAGTCCCGAATTCATGAACATGTATCAGGCCGGCTTTATCGGTTTCGAATATCATTGCTACAAATGCTACGTCTCCTGCCCGGTGGGCAAGAAGAAGAAAGGTGCGGCCGCGGAAAGGGCAAACCATGAATGAACAGGGCCCTGGCGGCGAGAGCGCCTGCGGATGAAACCAAAGATCTCACATCCCTGAAGGAGAAAACAATGAAAGTTGTAGGTTTCGTGGGAAGCCCCAGAAAGAAAGGCAATACAACCGCACTCGTCAACGAGGTTCTCCGCGGCGCATCCGAATCCGGCGCCCAAACGAAAGTCTTCAACATCAACGAGTTGAGCATCAGGGGATGTCAGGCCTGCTACAAATGCCAGACACCGGAAGGGAAGTGTGTCCAGGCGGATGGCATGGCGGGGCTCTATGATGAGATCTTCAGCGCTGATGCCGTTGTGATCGGCACGCCAGTCTTCATGTTTCAGGTGACGGGTCAGATGAAGATCTTCATCGACCGCCTGTTCGCTCTTTTATATCTCGAGGATGGTCAGCCGGGAGCGTTCAGGAACAAGATAAAAGGGAAGAGGGCGGTGACAGTCTACGCTCAGGCACAACCCGACACCGGCCTGTTCGCTTCATCGTTCGACCTGAACGAGGGCGTGCTCGGTTTCCTGGGTTTCAAGATCCAGGACCGGATCGTGGCGGGAGGCATGCTCGGTCCGGACTCGGCGCAGGGCAGCCCGTCAGTCATGGAGAAGGCATATTCCGCAGGGGCTGCTTTGCTGAAATGAGTTCCCGCCCGGTTTTCCGATGAACATCAGTGGAGGCACGGCCACCGCCCGCGCGGGGGCCGGTTCAGGGGTGACGGGGTGATCGAGACAATCGAGTTCGAAGGGGTGACGCAGATACGCATGAGCAGGGAGCTCGACGGGAGCCCCGTCTACTGGGTGGCCGCCTACCTGGTCGACGGGCTGCTCGTCGACACCGGCTGCAGCCACACGGCCCGGGAGCTGACCCGGTTTCTCGAGGGCAGGGAACTCCGGCAGGTGGTGAACACCCACTACCACGAAGACCACGTGGGCGGGAACCACGACATCATGGCCAGGTTCCCTGTGGACGTGTACGCCCACCCCGACTCCATCCCCCTGATGCTCAGGGAGAGCACGCTCCACCCCTATCAGGAGATCGCCTGGGGATACCCAAGGCCCACGCGGGCGAAACCCCTCCCCCCTTCTCTGAAGACGGGGCGCTTCACCTTCGATATCGTCGACACCCCCGGCCACTGCGCGGGACACGTCTGCCCCGTGGAGCTCTCGCAGGGCTGGTGCTTCGCGGGGGACCTCTTCGCCCGGGAGAACCCCAAGTTCATACGGCCCGAAGAGAACCTCGGCGGGATCATCCGCTCCATGCGCAGGGTCATGGACGCGTGCGGCAGCCGTCTCGTGCTCTTCACCGCCGTGGGCAAGATCGTGGAGGACGGGAGAAAGGCGCTCACGGAGTGCACCTCCCACCTCACGGGCCTGGCGGAAAAGGCCAGGGGGATGGAGCGCTCCGGCGCGAGCCTCGAGGACATCGTCCAGGCGATGTTCGGCGGCGAGCACCCCTTCGCGGAGCTGACGAACGGGCAGTTCTCCACCGGCAACCTGGTGCGCTCGCTCCTGGAAACCGTGACCTGACGCGTGCCCCTGCTGCCCGGCGCCAGAGCGGTCGATCGGGCAGGGGGCACGCCGGGGAGACAGCCTGGCCGAAGCGGCATGCCCCTGCTGCCTGAGCAGGTCAATCGACCGGGCAAGGGGCCTGCCCTTCGGTCCCGTGTCCTGGCGCACGCCCCGGCATGCCGGGCGCCCCTGCGGCGGCAGAGCCCCGCTCCCCGGTCACGACCACCTCTTTCCCTTGACCCCGGCCCCGAAACATGGCATAGACTATTCGAATCATATGTTCAAATGTTTGAAACGGGGTTTCCGTGTCGAGGGAAGAAAAAAGAAAGGTCCTGCTCCAGGCGGCTTCCGAAGCGCTCATGGAATACGGGCCACACAAGACCACCCTCGACGACATCGCCCGGCGCGCGGGCATGTCCAAGACCTCGCTCTACTACTACTTCCGGGACAAGAACGAGATCGTCAGGGCCATAATCCAGGGCTACACGGAGCAGCTCATCGACCTCATGAAGCAGGCCGCGGCCTCGAAGAAGAGCGCCGAAGACCGGATGTTCGCCCTCATCGAGGCCCGCTCCCGCTTCCTCGCGGAAAAGACCCGCCACGCCCCACGGGAGGTCATCCAGGAGTTCCGGTCCCTCGAGGGGGTCTTCGAGACGGAGAAGGAGCTCTACCTCCGGGCCCACCTGGACCTCGTCAGGGGCATCCTCGAGGACGGCGTCTCCCGGGGCGAGATGCGGCCGCTGGACAACCTGGAGCTCATTTCGCTCGTGCTCATCTCCTCGATGTTCGGCTGCGACCGCACCTTCGCGTTCTACGACCGGCCCGACCGCATGATGGAGGCCATGAAGCAGATGAACAGGATATTCTTCACCGGGCTGCGGAACGACTCCGGGGCCCCTCCGGCAGCCTTCGGGCAGACGCCGGAAAGCGGGCGTGCCCCGGAGGCGAAAACACCGCACGGGAGGCGAGCGTCATGAAGACCTCGAGAACGGCCGCATACCTGCTTCTCCTTTTCCTGTGGGCGTGCCCCCGCGCCGCTCTCGCCGTCGAGTACGCCCTGCCCGACCTGTACCGGATCGCCCTGGAGCGTTCGGAAAAGGTGGGGATCGCCCGGGAGAACGTCACCTTCGCCAGGCTGGAGAAGAACCGGGCCGTGGCCATGCTCCTGCCCAGACTCACGGCCTTCGGCACCCGCCAGCAGTACACGGACGACCGGTACAACGACCTCGACATCCTCATCCAGCCGAAAAGAACGGACGCCTGGGGGGTCAGGGCGGACCAGACCCTGTCCCTGTCGCTGCGCGAGTTCACCGCGCTCAGCGAGGCGCGCAACGACATCACGCGGGCCGGCCACGACCTCGACGCCGTCAGGGAAACCTACCTGCTCCAGGTGGCCCGCTCCTACTACGGCGTGCTCATGGCGACGAAAGGGCTCGACATCGCGAAGTCGAATCTCGAGCGGGTCTCGAAATACCGGGAGGCCGCTTCCTCCCGCCTGAAGGTGGGGGAGATCACGAAGACCGTCCTCCTGAGGGCGGAAAGCGAGCTCTCGGGCGCCAGGTCCGACCTGGTGAGGGCGCAGAACGCCCTCGCCCTCGCCCGGTCTTCCCTGGCGCGGGTGGCTGGCATCGAGGGGGAGTACACCCTCCGGGAAGAGCCCTTCCGGGCCGCGGGGGAAGCCCCCCTGACCGAGCTCAAGAGCACGGCCTATGCCAGTCGCCCCGAGCTCAGGAGCCTCGAGGAGCAGGTGAGGATCGCCGGCCAGGAGGTGACGTACGCACGGGGCGCCTACTGGCCCAACCTCTCCATGGCCGGGGTGTACCAGAACAGCGACCAGGCCCCCGAAACCATGACCTTCAACGACAAGAGCGTCTACGGCGCCCTCTCGCTCAATTTCCCCTTCTTCGAGGGGGGCCTGCGGGTGGCCGAGGTGCAGGAGGCGAAGACCCGGGAGCGGCAGGCGAAGCTCCAGTATGAGGACGCCAGGAAGAGCGTGGGCATGGAGGTGGAGAGCGCGTACCTCGACCTTAACACCCGCAGGGGGCAGCTGAAGTTCCTCGAGGACCAGGCGGCCTTCGCCCGGGACAACTACCGGGGGGTCTCCCGGCAGTTCGAGCTGGGACTGGCGAGCTCCATCGACGTCATCGACGCCAACGACCTCCTGGTTTCCTCCGAGCGGCAGCTGGCGGAGGCCCTGTACTCCTACCAGCTCTCCATCCTGTCGCTGGAGCAGGCAACGGGAACGTTCATGAAGGGTGTCGACGCACCCTCGAAGACATAAGAGCGCAGAAAGGGGATCCCATCCATGGCTGGACACACGTCGACCCGCACGGGAAGCACCGGCCGCTCCGGGGCCCGGGCAAAAACGGCCCTGGTGCTGATGGCCGTCTCGCTGCTGCTGGTGAGCGGCTGCGGGAAGAATGAAGAAGAGGGGGCACTGGAGAAAACGGTCAACGTCAAGGTCTGGACCGTGGGAAAGAAGCCCGTCCGGCCGTTCATCGAGACCATCGGGAGCCTCACCGCCAGCGAGGAGGTCTCCGTTTCCTCCGAGGTGGACGGCGTGCTCAGGGAGGTGCCCGTGGACGAGGGCACCCCGGTGAGCAGGGGCATGGCCCTGGCCAGGGTGGACAGCACCGACTACCGCCTGGGTGCGGACAACGCCGAGGCCGCCCTCAAGCAGGCGGAGGCGGCCCTGGCCAATATCCGGGCCGAGTTCGGCAGGAAAGAGGCCCTGTTCAGGGAAGAGCTCCTGACCAGGCAGCAGTTCGACGACGTCACGCTGCGCAAAACCGTGGCGGAGCGCGACCTCGACCGGGCGCGGGTGGTGCTCTCCCTGGCACGGGAGAAGCTGGGCAAGACCTCCGTCCTCTCCCCCCTGCAGGGCATGGTGAAGGAGAAGCGGGTGTCCGCGGGCGACTTTGTCAGGGCGGGGATGCCCCTCATGACCATCGTGCGGGTCGACCCCCTGAAGCTTTCCTTCACCATTGCGGAAAAGGACGTGTCCCAGCTCCGGGCAGGGCAGGACGTCACCTTCTCCGTCGACCCCTACCCGGGCCGGGAGTTCTCCGGCCGCGTGAGCCTCGTCTACCCGAGTCTGGACGAGCGCACCCGCTCGCTTCGGGCCGAGGCGCTCGTGCCCAACGGCGCCTTCGAGCTCAAACCGGGCTTCTTCGCCCGGGTGAAGATCTTCACCGGTGAAAGCAGGGAGGCCGTGGTCGTCCCCGCAACCTCCATCCTCTACGAGGGCACCCGGGTCAGGGTCTTCCTCCGGGAGGGAAGCGCCGCCCGGGAGCGCTCCGTGAAGCTCGGGGCCAAGTACGGCGAGCTGGTGGAGGTCCTCGAGGGCCTCAAGGGCGGGGAGAACCTCATCGTGGTGGGGCAGAACAACCTCGTGGGCGGGGTGAAGGTCCATGCCGTCCAGTAGCGCAGAGCCGCCAGTCCGGAAGACTCGCGGGCAGGGGAGCGGGGTGAGGGTGTATGTGGATCTCTGATACGTCGATCAGGCGGCCGGTCTTCGCCACCATGTTCATCCTGGGCCTGGTGGTCCTGGGAATGGTCTCCTTCTCCGAGATCGGGGTGGACCTGTTCCCCAAGGTCGACTTCCCCATTGTGAGCGTCACCACCACCCTCAAGGGGGCCAGCCCCGAGATCATGGACATCGACGTCACGGACAAGATCGAAGAGGCGGTGAACACCATCAACGGGGTGAAGACCATCACCTCCACGAGCCTCGAAGGGGCCTCGAGCATCATCGTTGAGTTCCAGCTCGAACGCGACATCGACATCGCGGTGCAGGACGTGCGCGAGCAGATCGCCGCGGTGCGCTCCAAGCTCCCGGACGACATCAGCGAGCCCGTGATCATGAAGGTCAACACCGATTCGAGCCCGGTCATGTGGATCGCGGTCACCGGGCAGAAAACCCAGGTGGAGCTTTCCACCTACGTGGACGAGGTGCTCAAGGAGCAGCTCCAGAGGACCGAGGGCGTGGGCGCCCTCCTGCTGGGCGGCCTCCAGAAGAGGCAGGTCAGGATCTGGCTCGACGGCGACAAGCTCAGGGCCTACGGCATCGCCCCGAGCGACATCGCGCTGGCGCTGGGCAGGGAAAACGTGGAGCTCCCCGGCGGCCGCATCGAGTCGAAGACCAAGGAGTTTTCCATCAAGGTCAAGGGCTCGATGAAGAGCGTCTCCGAGTTCGACGACCTCATCGTCGCCTACTCCCAGGGCGCCCCCGTGCGCATCAGGGACATCGGGCGCGCCGAGGACGGGATGGAGGAGCGCAGGTCCTACGCCAAGTACAACGGCGTCCCGGCCATCGGCATCGGCATCCAGAAGCAGACGGGAACCAACACCGTGCAGGTGGTGGAGAACGTCAAGGCGGAGATCGGGCGCATCGAGAAGACCCTGCCGCCGGGCATCAGGCTGAACATCGCCTTCGACCAGTCCACCTTCATCGTCAACTCCATGAACCAGGTGCGCGAGCACCTCATCCTGGGCTCCATCCTGGCGGTCATCGCGGTCTTCGTCTTCCTCAGGAACATCCGCTCCACCCTCATCGCCGCCGTTGCCCTGCCCGTCTCCATCATCTCCACCTTCGCCGTCATGCGCCTCTTCGACTTCACCTTCAACAACCTCACCATGCTCGCGCTCACCCTCTCCGTGGGCATCCTCATCGACGACGCCATCATCGTCATCGAGAACATCTACCGCCACATCGAAGAAGGCATGCCCCCCCGGGAGGCCGCGGCCTTCGCCACCTCCGAGATCGGCCTTGCGGTCCTGGCCACCACGCTGGCCATCGTGGTCATCTTCCTGCCCGTGGCCTTCATGAAGGGCATCATCGGGCGGTTCTTCCTGCAGTTCGCCCTCACCGTCGTCTTCTCCGTCCTCGTCTCCCTCCTCGTCTCGCTCACGCTGACCCCCATGCTTTCCTCCATCTTCCTCCTGACCCACGAGGAGCACCTGAGGCGGGAAAAGAAGTCGGCGTTCTGGGCCAGGCTGGGAAGCATGCTCGAAGGCGTCCACGAAAAAATCGTGGCGGGCTACCGGCCCGTCCTGAGGTTCAGCCTTGACCACCGGGGGGCCGTGCTCTTGGGCGCGCTGGTTCTCTTCGCCCTGAGCATGTACATGGTGAAGTTCATCGGCAAGGAGTTCAAGCCGTCCGAGGACCAGAGCCAGTTCGTGGTGAGGATGGAGTCCCCTGTCGACTACTCCCTGGAGAAGGCGGGCGACCTGTTTTCCCAGGCCGAGGGCATCGTGCGGGCCAGGCCGGAGGTCAAAGGCGCCTTCTTCGCCCAGGGCATGGGCCAGGGCGGGACGGGCCAGATCAACAAGGGCACGATCTTCACGCGCCTCCTGCCGCGGGCGGAGAGGGAAAAAACCCAGCAGGAGATCATGGCGGAGCTCAGGAAGAAGCTCGGCGCCATCCCCGGCCTGAAGACCACCATCGAGGAGGTCTCCATGCTCGGCGGCGGCATCCGGAACCTCCCGGTGCAGTACGTCATCAGCGGGGGCACGCCCGAGGAGCAGCGGAGGTACACCAAGGCCATCGCCTCGGAGTTCGCGAAGCTGCCGGGCATCGTCGACGTGGACACCTCCCTGGAGGTGGGCAAGCCCGAGCTCAGCGTCTTCATCGACCGGAACAAGGCCTCCGACCTGGGCGTGAGCACCGCGACCATCGCCGAGGCCGTCAACCTGCTCATCTCCGGCGAGGTGGACATCACCAAGTTCAAGGACGACGCCCGGGGCAGGCGCTACGACGTGCGCGTGAGGCTCAACCCGGAGAACCGGGCAAGCCCCGAAGACATCGGCAGGCTGTATGTGCGGGCCAGCGACGGCAGGCTCGTGGAACTGGGCAACGTGGTGAACATCGTGGAGGGGGGCGGCCCCAGCCTGATCACCCGCAGGGACCGCCAGCGCTCGCTGTGGCTCTTCGCCAACCTCGAGGGCAAGCCCCTGGGCACGGCCATGACCGAGCTCGACGCCATCGCGGCCAGGACCCTGCCCCCGGGCTACACTACCAGCTACGTGGGCGAGGCCGAGGAAATGGGCAGGTCGTTCAAGTACCTCCTGTTCGCCATCATGCTGGGCATTCTGCTCGCCTACATGGTGCTCGCCTCCCAGTTCGAAAGCTTTTTGCACCCGGTCACCGTGCTCCTGGCCATGCCGCTCTCCTTCATCGGCGCCTTCGGCGCGCTCCTCATGACGGGCAAGTCCATCTCCATCGTGAGCTTCATCGGCTTCATCCTGCTCATGGGGCTCGTGAAGAAGAACTCCATCCTGCTCGTGGACTACACCAACACGCTCAGGGCGCGGGGCATGTCCCGGCGGGACGCCATCATGCAGGCGGGCCCCGTGCGGCTGCGGCCCATCCTCATGACCACCTTCGCCATGGTCCTGGGCATGATGCCCGTGGCCCTGGGCGTGGGCGAGGGCTCGGACATCCGTTCGCCCATGGGCGTCACGGTTATCGGCGGCCTCATCACCTCGCTCTTCCTCACTTTAGCGGTGGTGCCCGCCGCCTACGACCTCTTCGACGACTGGAAGGAAAAGCTCGGGGCCCGGATCAGGAAAGAACGCCCCTGACCCCCCCCCCTTGAAAAGCTCATGCGGGAGAAGGGTTTCCTCGTTGAGTCCCCTGGCTATTCCTTCCTGACCCCCTGAGCTCATGCGGTTAAAGGGTTTCGCTCCTCCGGGCGCTCTGCGCCCGCCCTTCCTGCCCGACAACCCCTCTCGAAAAACCTCGCCGGAGGCCATCCGGATGCAGAGGGACAAGCCAGATCAGTGGAACCAATGCCCGGAGGATGCCTTCCCCGTCGTCGCCGGGCTCGAGTTTCAGCTCGAATCCGAAGATCATGGGAATCAATACCGGGAGTCTGCCTTTTCCCGGACCGCGGCCATCCCGTAACACCCGGGGCGCGGGCAGCCATTGAATTCCACCCCCGGGAAACTACTATAAGCTGCAGCGGTAAAGAACCTCAGAAAGGAGGGACTGAAAATGTTCGAACCGAAAAACATCCTGGTCCCGACGGACTTTTCCGAACATTCGGACAAGGCCCTGAGACAGGCACTGGACATCGCGGAGAAGTTCAACTCCAAGGTCTATCTCCTCCACGTGGTCGACAAGGGCATCCAGCAGTGCGTGGCGGACTACTGCCTGCCCAGGGAAACGATGGACCAGATCGAAAAAGAAAGCGTAAGCAAATCCCGGGAACTCATGGAGCATGAGGTGAACACGGTGGCCGGCAGGCCGGCCGTGGAGATCGACTTCGACGTCCAGAGGGGCGTGCCCTACGACGTGATCCTGCAGGAGCAGCGGGACAAGGACATCGACCTCATCGTCATCGCCTCCCACGGGAAGTCGGGCCTCATGGGCCATCTCATGGGGAACGTGGCGGACCGGGTCGCCGAACGCGCCACGTCCGAGGTCCTCATCGTCCGGGCCTGACCGTCCCCCGGATGAACGAGGAGGGCCGCAGCCCGCTTTCCGGGCTCAGGCCCCAAGTCGGGAGGGGCCGGGGTTCAGGCTCCTCCTGAAAGAGTTCCTTCACCGAACCCGGCTCTTGCCCCTGCCCCACCGTACGTCCAGGATTTGATCTTTTTTGAAAATTATTCTATGAGGTGCTCCACGTGCACCAGAATCGGGATGGGGGCCTCACGATCATGCTCAAGAAGCTGCTGATTTACCCACTTGTCGCGGTCCTCGCATTCGTGGGGGCGGACATCGCCTTGTGCTTCGTGTATCCCGACGTCTCGGCCCTCAAGGGCGAGCGGTTCGAAAAGACGGCCTTCATGAAATACCGCGAGAAGCAGTGGGAGAAGCAGGGCCTCGACCGAAAGATCTCCTGGACGTGGGTGCCCCTCAGGAAGGTTTCCCCGTATCTCATCAAGGCGGTCATCATCGCGGAGGACGACAAGTTCTGGAGGCACGAAGGCTTCGACTTCAAGGCCATTCAGCGGGCGCTCGAGGAGGACCTGAAAAAGAAGAAGCTCTCGGCCGGTGGTTCCACCATTTCCCAGCAGCTGGCCAAGAACCTGTACCTCTCCCCGGCGAAGACCCCCCTGAGGAAGATCAAGGAGGCCATCTACACCTGGCGCCTGGAGCGTAACCTCTCGAAGAAGCGGATCGTGGAGCTCTACGTCAACGCCGCCGAGTGGGGTGACGGGATCTTCGGCATCCAGGCGGCTTCCCGGCATTACTATGGCAAGAACGCCAGGGCCCTCACCGCGGAAGAGGCGGCGAAGCTCGCGAGCGTCCTGCCCAACCCCATCCGCTACAATCCCACGGGGGGCAAGCGCTACGTGCTGGCCCGTTCGAGGCTCATCTACCGCATCATGGTCAAAAGGGGCATCGTCATACCCGAGTTCGAAGAGGTCATGAACGCCCCCGACGAGCCCGGGGAAGGGGATTCCGGCCTGGGGTCGCTGACCGGCACCACCGGGGTGTCCGCCCCAGCCGGGGAGGGGCAGGACGAAGGGCTCGAGCCCCTGTCCCTCCCGGAAAGCACCACCGGTCCGTCAGCCCCGGAAGACGCCGGCAGCGCCGGGGAGGGGGAGAACCCCGCCCCGTGAAGCCTGGGGGGGCGTCCGTGCCCCGGGTGGACCTGCGCCGTCAACGGCGTCCTTGGCCATCTTGGCTGCGGGGCTTCCGTGCCCCCGGTTGGACCTGCCCCTGCCACGGAAGCCTTCGGCCGGGGCGTTCACCCTCGCCCGTGCCGAGCCGGGCGGCCGGGTGAGCTTCACCGCCACCTGACGCCCCGGGCAACAGCACCTCCTGGGGGCTTCACCCCCTGCCGGGCCCGCAGGGGACGGTCTCGAGGTTCCCGGACAGGTACTCCGTGCGGCAGGCGCTCCTGCGGATCTTGCCGCTCGTGGTCTTCAGGAGGGTGTTGCTCCTGATGAGCACCACCTCGTGCACCTGGATGCCGAGGTTGACAGCCACCGCTCTGCGGATGCTCGAGCGGATGTTTTCCGCCAACGCCACCTCGAGCTCGACGCAGTCCTGCTCGAGCTCCTGCAGGAGCACCACACGGTTCTCGTTCTGCACGTCTATGGCAAAGGCCGCGTTGCAGCCCCTGCGCAGGCCGGGGTGGCTTTCCTCGGCCGTCTTCTCGATGTCCTGGGGGTAGACGTTCCTGCCCCTGAGGATGATGGTGTCCTTGAGCCTGCCCACGACGAAAAGCTCCCCTTCGTGGAAAAAGCCCAGGTCCCCTGTCCGGAGGAACGGCCCCTCGCCCGTGTCCGCAAGGTATGCCCCGAAGGTTTCACGCCCCTCTTCGGGATTGTCCCAGTAGCCCGATGCCACGCTCGGCCCGCTGACCCAGATCTCCCCCACGACCCCCGGCCTGCAGGGGGTCATGGACGCCGGGTGAACGATGACGATCCGGCCGTGCTCCAGGGCTGTCCCGCAGCCTGCGTAGGGCCTGCCCCCGTCCCCGTCGCCCTCCCGCTTTCTGACCTCGTTCTGGAGGAGCGCCTCGCTGTCGAAGGCGGTCACCCGCGGCGGCGCCGCCTTCGACCCCCCGGTCACGATGAGGGTGGACTCCGCCAGGCCGTAGCAGGGGTAGAAGGCCTTCGCGTCGAACCCGCAGGGCCCGAAGGCCCGGGAGAACCGCTCCAGGGTGGAGGGCTGGACGGGCTCGGCCCCGGAGAACGCCAGGTCCCAGGAGCTCAGGTCGAGGGAGGCGCGCTCCCCCGGGGAGACCTTCCGGAGGCAGAGCTCGTAGGCGAAGTTCGGCCCCCCGCTCGTGGTGGCCCGGTACTTCGTGATGACCTGAAGCCACCGCAGGGGCTTCTTCAGGAAGCTCAGCGGCGAGAGCAGGTACACGGGGAACCCGGCGTAGACGGGCTGGAGGATCCCGCCGATGAGCCCCATGTCGTGGTAGGGCGGCAGCCAGATGACCCCGCGGCTGCCCCCGTGATGGCCAAAGCACTCCTCGATGAGGTGCAGGTTGTGCAGGAGGTTCTCGTGGGAAAGCACGACCCCCCGGGGCTTCGAGGTCGACCCCGAGGTGTACTGGAGGAAGGAGACGGGGCTCTCGCCGCCCCTGAGGTCCGGGGCGCCGCTGCCCTCGAGGTCTTCCGTGCAGAGCCATTCCCACTTGCCCCGGGCCTTAAGGACCTTCTCCAGGGCTGGCCTCGCCACGTCCAGGACGGCCCGGGAAGAAAGCACGCTCCGGGGCCTGGCGTTATCCAGGAGGGAAAGGAGCTGCGTGACGTGCCGGTGCGAGAAGGGCGGATAGGAGGGAACCGCGATGACGCCGGCGTACTGGCAGGCGAAGAACGCCGCGATGTACTCCAGCCCCGGGGGGTAGAGCAGGACGGTGCGGTCGCCCCGGGCATGGCGCTCCCTGAGGCCCGCAGCGATCCGGCAGGCCCATGCATGGAGCCCCCCGTAGGTCGCCGTCTGCTCGACGATCTCTTCCCCGGCGGGAAATTCGAGAAAAACACAGGCGACGCCTTCCGGCTGCAGGTCAGCCCTGCCCCGGAGCATGTCGGCAACGGTCCTGAACCGGGCATCGTGGTATCCTGTCGGGCTCATGCCCTTAGTCCCTCCTCCTGGCCAACGACCCGGGCCGATTTGCCACCCTGTGTTTAAAGTAATAACAGGTGGGGTTCCGGGCGCAATACCCCGGGGCGAAGGGAGCGGGGAGAGGGTATGGCGACCGAAGGATGCGCTGTGGACGGGAAAAGAAACTCCCCGGGCCGGGAACGACGGTGACCCGCTCCGGGCTGAAGGCGTCGACCGCAGGCCACCTCGCCGCTCCCCTGGCCCCCGGGCCAGGGTGGTCCCGCCCATCGGGTCGGGCCGTGGGCGCCCCTGTTCTTCCTTGACAAAACCTGTGCTCATCATTATTGAAAACAATATGCGACAAGAAATCATCAAGCCGGAGTGCTCAGCCTGTCGGGCCCACGGGTTCTGTTTTGACAAACTGGAAGATATTCTGCGCTCTCACCGGGGGCGGCTCACGGAAGAGCGTCTGGTCCTATTGAAAACAGTTTGCAGCATGAAGGACCACTTCCACGCCGACCACCTCCTCAAGCTCCTGAAAGACCAGGGCTATGCCCTCTCCCTGGTCACCATCTACCGCAACCTCGCCCTGCTCATCGAGGCGGGGATCATCCGGCGGGCCGTGGTGCAGGAAGACACCCGCTCGGGCGGCGCCTGGTACGAGCACACCTGGGGCCACGAGCACCACGACCACCTCGTGTGCTCCCGCTGCGGCACGAAGAGGGAGTTCGTCTACCCCGCCATCGAGGTCCTGCAGGAGGCCGTGGCCCGGGAGCACGGGTTCACCCTCGAGCGGCACCACCTCGAGCTCGTGGGCATCTGCCCCGAGTGCCGGGGGAGGGAGGTCGCCCCGTGAAGCTCGACGACCTCGGGCAGGGGGCCCTGGCGGTCATCGCCGGGATAACGGGGGGCAGGGGCGTCCTCGCGAGGATGGCCTCGCTGGGGCTCTACGCAGGCAAGAAGATCCGCGTCGTCCAGACCGCGCCGTTTAAGGGCCCCATCCTCGTGGAGGACGTGGCCACCGGCGCCCGCACCATGATCGGGAGAAAGATCGCAGCGCATGTCGAGATCCGCAACGAAGAGCCCCGGTGACGAGCTGGTCATAGCCCTGGCCGGGCAGCCCAACTGCGGGAAATCCACCCTGTTCAACGCCGTGGCCGGGTTCAAGGTGAACACCGGCAACTTCTCCGGCACCACCGTGGCCTACACCGAGACGAGGGTCTTTTTCGAGGGCCGCACCGTGAAGCTCATCGACCTGCCCGGGACCTACTCCATCTCGGCCCACGACCTTGCCGAGAAGGTGGCCCGGGACTACCTCCTCTCCGGGAGCGTGGACGTCATCATCAACGTGCTCGACTCCTCCACGCTGGCCCGCTCGCTGGAGCTCACCATCCAGCTCATGGAGATGGACGTCCCCATGGTCATCGCCCTGAACATGTTCGACGAGGCCCAGAAAAAGGGGATCGCCATCGACGCGGCGAAGCTCGCTTCCCTCACCGGCGTGGAGGCCTGCCCCCTCGTGGCGGTGCAGGGCAGCGGCGTGCACGAGCTCTTCAGGGCCGCGTTCAAGGTCTCCCGGGAGGCGTACCGCTACCGGAAGCCCGTGTACGACAAGGACGTGGAGGAGTGCATCGCCCGCATCGCGAGCCGCTACCCGCAATCCCTGGGGGAGCTCGCCCGGGTGAACGAGCGCTTCGTCATCATCAGGCTCCTGGAGATGGACCCGGAGTTCGAGGCCCTGGCCCAGGAGGCCGACCCCGCGTTCCTCCAGTTCGTCCGGGAAAACCGGCGCTTCCTGGCGGAGGTCCACGCCTGGCCCGAGACCGGGGTCTTCGCGTCGCACCGCCACGCCATGGTCATGGACCTCTTCGAGGACGTGGCCGTGGTGAAGTCGAGGGCGAAGCTCTCCTTCGGGGAGGCCGTCGACAGCTTCATCATCAACCCCGCAGGCGGGCTGATCGCGTTTGCGGCCCTGATCTTCCTCATGTTCTCCACCTCGTTCTGGCTGGGCGACCTCCTCTCGGGCCTGCTCGAGGGGCCGCTCGACCTCGTCGGCCGGCAGCTTCCGGGATTGCTGAGCGGAAACGTGCTGATCCTCGCCGCGGGCCTCTGGGACGGGGTCACCGCGGGCCTGGGCATCGTCCTGCCTTTTCTCGTGCCGCTCCTCACCCTCATGTCGCTTTTGGAGGACACCGGGCTGCTGCCGCGCATCGCCTTCATGATGGACGGCCTGCTGCACCGGTTCGGGCTGCACGGGAAGTCCGTGGTGCCCCTCATCCTGGGCTACGGCTGCAACGTGCCTGCCATCATGGCCGCCCGGAACCTCGAGTACGAGCGCGACCGGATCATCACCCTCCTGGTGGTCCCCTTCATCTCGTGCTCGGCGCGCACCGTGATCATCATGGCCCTGGCGGGCAAGTACCTGGGGGCGGGGTATGCCACGCTCATCTACCTGGGGAACATCGCCGTGGCCCTGGCGATGTCGTTCCTCCTGTCGCGGTTCAACGTCGAGACGTCGCCGGGGATCATCATGGACGTGCCGCCTTTAAGGAGACCCTACGCGGGCATCGTGCTCAGGAAGGTCTGGGCCATGACCTACGAGTTCCTGGCCTTCGCCTGGCCGGTGATCGCAATCTCGAGCATCGTGCTGGCGGTCATGGCGCACGCGGGCGTCGACGCGTACGTGAACGCGGCGCTCTCCCCGGTCACCGCCTTCGTCCTCGACCTCCCGGAAAACCTGGGGATCACCCTGTTCCTGGGCATCTTCAGGAAGGAGCTCACGCTCATCATGCTCGAATCGGCGCTGGGCACGGCGAACGTCGCCTCCGTCCTTTCCCCGGTGCAGCTCCTGGTGCTCGTGGTCTTCACCGTGCTCTACATCCCCTGCATCGCCACCATCTCCACCCTGTGGAAGGAAGGGGGGTGGAAGGTGGCCGCCGCCTCCGTCGCCCTGAACACGACGGTGGCGCTCGTCGTCGCCGGGACCATCGCCCACGTCCTCTGACGCGCCCCGGGCGGGACTGTGCCCCTGCGCTCCCCCGCGGTTCCTGCTGCGGCATGCAGGCAAGAGGGGTGCAAGACCTGGCGGCGGTGGCGGCTTGCGCTCACCCGCGGTTTCTGCTGCCGCATGCAGGCGAGGGCCCGTGCCCTTGCCACTTTGGCGTGGGCCCCTGCTCGCCGCTGAGGTTTTGCTGTGGTCTCGGGGGAAAAAGCTTGGTACACTCACCCCCGTCGGTTCCGGTGGGAATCAGGATCCTGTTCCAGAGAAAAGGGGCGCTATGACGTATCCGGCATGCTTTACCATCCCGGGCGCAGGGCCGCGGCTGTTCCAGGGGGGTCAGATAAGTGCATCCCCTGGTTGACCGGCAGCTCGCCAGGTCCGGGTTGGACCCCGAGGCCGCCCTCGAGTTCAGGCTCATGTTCTCCTGCGCCGCGGCCCTGCTGAAAAACAGCCCGGCCGGGCCACCGGGCGCCCTCGACCGCCTTGCGGCCCTCCATGGCCCCGACTGGGGCCGGTTCGTAAACCTCCTCCACGAGAACCGCCTGCTCATCCCTGCGCTGCGCGCCCTTGAGGGCCGGGGAAACGCCGGGGGCCTCCCGGAAGCGGCCCGGGGGCGGGGCACGGAGAGCGGCATGCACCTCCTGAAGATGACGGCGGAGCTCGCCCGCCTGAGCAGGCTCTTCGCGCACAGCGGGACCCGCGTCATGGCGTTCAAGGGGCCGGCCCTTTCGGTGCAGCTCTACGGCGACCCGGGCATGCGCTACTGCTCTGACCTGGACCTGCTCGTTTCCCGGGACGACCACGAAAGGGCGGAAAGCCTGCTCCTCAAGGACGGGTTCGTCTACCAGCCCGGGGAAGGCCCCGGCAAGGCGGCGCTCGACCCCGGGGGCACCATCCACACCCACTTCGTCAACCCCCGGAACCGCGCCCACGTGGAGCTCCATTTCCATCTCTGCCACGACGGGGAAGGCCCCCGGTTCCCCTTCGAGGACCTCTGGCAGCAGCGGGCCGCGGTGAAGCTGCACGGCACGGAGGTCCCCACCCTGCCCCTGCCCCTCCACGGCGTCTACCTGGCCATCCACGGGGAGCGGCACGCCTGGGAGCGGCTCATCCGCCTCTTCGACATCGCGGCCCTGGTGGGCGGCCCGGGGCCCGGCGGGTTCGAAAGCCTGATCGCGGTTGCCGAGCGCTACGGCGAAAAACCGCGCCTGCTCCGCTCCGTGCTCCTGGCCCACCTGCTCTTCGACGTTCCGGTGCCCGCCGAGGCCCTGGAGCTCCTCAAGGACCCCCGGGAAGCGAAGTTCGTCGAGCTGGCCCTGCGGATGGCCGTCCTCCCCTGGGAGGGGACGGATCACGCCTGGGGCCGCAGGTACTGGCTCACGAAGAGGATCGGCTGGGCGGCCTGCAGGGGGACGCCCGAGAAATGGCGCTACCTGGCACTCCATTTCCGGCCCCAGTACGCGGAAACGGTGAATCTTCCCCTCCCGGAGGGTCTCTCCTTCCTCCGCTACCTCATCCGGCCCCTCCTGGTCGTCAGGAAAAAGGCCGGGCGCATCCTGAAGACGGCCCGATGAGCGCGCTCGAAGACAAGCTGAAGTCCGGCCTGCACCAGATCCCCTACCTGCCCCGGGCCTTCGCCCTCATCTCCTCCGCGGCAAAGGGCCTGGTGGCGCTCTGGCTCGTGCTGCTCCTGGCCCAGGGGCTCCTCCCCGCGGCGGTGGTCTACCTCTCGAAGGCCGTGGTGGACGGCCTGGCGGCGGCGGCAAGCGGCGGCCGGTCCTGGGAAGGCCTGCGCCCCCTCCTGCTGCTCATCGGTGCCCTCGCCCTGGTCATGCTCTTGGGCGAGGTCCTGCGCATCTCCGCCGGCCTCGTGCGGGCCCTCCAGAGCGAGCGGGTGCAGGACCACATCCACAATCTCATCCACCGGCAGGCGCTCGCCCTGGATCTGGCCTTCTACGATTCCCCGGACTACTACGACCGCCTCCACCGGGCCCGGGTCGATGCCCTGAGCAGGCCCGCGGCCCTGCTGGAGAACTTCGGCGCCTTTCTCCAGAACGGGATCACCCTGGCCGCCATGGGCGTCGTGCTCCTGCGGTTCGGGCTCTGGGTGCCCCTGGTGCTCGTGGGGAGCACCCTGCCCGCCCTGTGGGTGATCCTGCGCAACACCCTGCGCTTCCACGCCTGGCGCCTCAACAACACGGCGGCCGAGCGGAGAAGCCGCTACTACGACTGGCTGATCACGGACCGCAACGCCGCGGCCGAGCTGCGCATCTTCGCCCTGGGCGACAGGTTCCGCTCCGCCTTCCAGGGGATCCGGGAGCGCCTGCGCACCGAGCGGTTCTCCCTGCTCAAGGCGGAGGCGGGGGGGCAGCTCGCCGCCGGTGCCTTTGGCCTCGCCGCGCTGGCCGGGGTGCTCGCCTGGATGGCGGGCAGGGCCTCGCAGGGGCTCATGACGCTGGGCGACCTCACCCTCTTCTACCTGGCCTTCACCCAGGGGCAGAGGATGCTGCGGGACCTCCTGGCCCAGGCGGGGGAGATCTACCGCAACATGATGTTCCTGGAGAACCTCTTCGAGTACCTGGACGTCAGGCCGCTCATCGCCGACCCGCCGGAGCCGCTTTCCCCGCACGCCCCGGCCGGTGCGGTGGAGATCCGCGGCGTCACGTTCTCCTATGCCGGCAGCCCCCGCCCGGCGCTCGAGGATTTCAGCCTGACCATCCCGCCGGGGCGGATCACGGCCATCGTGGGGGAGAACGGGGCGGGCAAGAGCACCCTCATCAAGCTCCTGTGCCGCTGCTACGACCCCGACGCCGGCTCCATCCTCCTGGACGGCGTGGACCTGCGGGACGCAGCGCTGGCCGGGGTGCGCTCCTCCATCACCATCCTCTTCCAGGAGCCGGTGCGCTACCACGAGACGGTCTTCGACAACATCGCCTTCAGCTCCCCGGCGGACGCCCCCGATGCCGAAGACGTCCGCGAGGCCGCCCGGTCGGCCGGGGCGGACGCCCTCATCGGGCGCCTCGACAAGGGCTACGAAACCCTCCTGGGCAAGTGGTTCGGCGGCGCGGAGCTGAGCGTGGGCGAATGGCAGCGCCTGGCCCTGGCCCGGGCCTTTCTCAGGCAGGCCCCGCTCATCATCATGGACGAGCCCACCAGCGCCATGGACTCCTGGGCCGAGGGGGACTGGATGGCCCGCTTCCGCTCCCTCGCGGCCGGGAGAACGGCCCTCGTCATCACCCACCGCTTCACCACGGCCCTCCAGGCGGACGTCATCCACGTGATGGACGCGGGGCGCATCGTGGAGTCCGGGTCCCACGAGGAGCTGGTGGCATCGCAGGGCCGCTACTCCCAATCCTGGAAACGCCAGACAGGGGGGTGACGCCTCTTCACCGGCAACTCGAGGACGCCTGGTGCGAACGCGCTTCCCTGGAAGCGCCGGATGGGGAGTGCCGCCTCTCGAACACTGCTCGTGGCCGCCTGGCGCCGACTCACCCGGTCCGAGACCTGGAGCGCCCTCAACCGATGGCGGAGCGGGAGGTGACAGTCAAGCGGAATTCAGGCGAAGGTGCAGATCACGGTGTAGCGATCGCGCTCCTCGGCCCCGGTGAGGATGACGTCCCCGGAGCGGAGCCAGGCGTGGGCGGCGACCGCGTTCACGTCGTCCCGGGCGACCCCGAGGTAGAGGGTGGCGGGGATGGAGCGGCACGACAGCATGCGCTTGCCTGCCGCGGCCTTGACCAGGCAGGTGCTTTCCCAGGGGAGAGAGCGGCCCATGACCTTAAGCGCCCGGGCCACGGCCAGGACTTCCCCCCTGCCCGCGGGGTCCGGGAAAGCAACGGCCGTCTCCCCCCTCTCCCTGCCCAGGAGACCGGCGATAACCCGGAAGGGCACGCAGGACACGGCGACCCTGAACACCGTGAGCCAGACGGCCGCCTCCACGAAGCGCCGCTTCTCGCCGCCGCTCAGTCTGAAAAACTTTCCCAGGCGCCGCATGCCCCGAAGCTAATGGCCCCCCCGGCCTTTGTCAACGGGAAAGTGCCGGCCTTTCCGTGTTGACACCTCCAGGACTTTTCCTTACAGTTACCTTGATCTGCGGTCGTCAAGCCCCATGCCCAAGGAGACAAGCCGGTCCATGAGCGCCATCTTCGGTTGTGTGCATCTTGATGGGCAACCCCTGCACCCCGGGGCGGGAGAGCTCATGAGCCGGGCCATGGAGCGCTGGGGGCCCGACGGCGTCTTTACGGCGAGCGGTCAAGCCGGGGTCGTGGGCTTTGCCCGCCTCGCCATCACCCCCGAATCGGTCCATGAATCCATGCCGTCGCGGCCATGCGGCACAGGCGCGCTTTTCACCGCGGCCGCCCGCCTCGACAACCGCGACGAGCTGTGCGACGCCTTCGATATCACCGGGGGCGAGCGCGGGACCGTGCCCGACGGCGAGCTGGCGAAGCGCGCCTGGCTCGCCTGGGGGGAGGACGCCCCGGGCCGCCTCTTCGGCGACTGGTCGTACGCCGCCTGGGACCCCCTGACGCGCACGCTCTTCCTGGCCAGGGACCACCTGGGGAACACGGGGCTCTTCTACTGCCTCCGCCCGCCGCTTTTCGCCTTTTCCTCCGACCCGGAAGCCCTGTTTTCCCTGGATGGGGTCGAGTGCAGGGTGAGCGAGCGCCACCTCGCTTCCTACCTGGCCATCTTTCCCCTGGGGAAGCCGGAGGACACCTGCTGGGAGGGCGTCTTCCGGCTGCTGCCCGCTTCCTGCCTGAAAGCGGGGCCCCGGGGGCTGGAGGCGAGGCGGTACTGGGACATGGGGGACGTACCCACCGAAGAAGGCCGGCGGGACGACGACTGCGTGGCCGGCTTCCTCGAGCGCTACCGCGAGGCGGTCACCGTGCGCCTGAGGTCGCGCAGGCCCGTCGGGGCGAGCCTGAGCGCCGGGCTGGACTCCTCCTCGGTGACCGCCCTGGCGGCGCAGGCGCTGGAGGGCGAAGGGCGCACCCTGAAGGCCTTCACCTCCGTGCCCCTGCACGAGGCAAGCCGCCTGGCGCCGGGCACCCTGGCAAACGAGTGGCCCCTGGCGAGCGCCGTCGCCCGCAGGTACGGCAACATCGACCACACCGCCGTCGACGCCTCCGGGGTGTCTCCCCTGCAGGGGATCGAACGGGCCGTGGCTCTCAACCGCGCCCCCCAGCACGCGGCCGCCAACGAATACTGGATCATGGCGCTCCACGACGCCGCCCGGGAGCAGGGCCTCGGCGTCATGCTCACCGGCCAGCTGGGCAACGGGGGCGTCTCGTGGAGCGGCGGGCAGGGCCGCATCTTCTGGCTCTTCGCCGAGGGCAGGTGGGGCGAGGGCCTCGACGCCCTCGCCCGGTGGAAGGAGCGCACCGGCTCCTCCTGGGTGGGAGCGCTGGCGGGCCAGCTGATCAGGCCCTGGCTGCGCCCCTCCTTCAAGCGCCTCCAGTCGAGGCTGAGGGGGGCCCCCCGGCCCTGGAGCGAATACGCCCCCATCCGCCCCGACTTCGCTTCTCGCATGGGCCTGGAGCAGGCCATGGAGGAGGCGCGCCACGACCCGACCTTCAGCGCCCTGCCCCACCCCCGCGAACAGCGCCGGCTCACCCTCATGCGCAACGGCGCCATGGCCGGGCCCATCTGGCACGTCACCGGGGCGGCCTTCGGCATGGACGTGCGGGACCCCACCGCGGACGCCCGCCTGCTGCGCTACTGCCTGGGCCTGCCCGGCTGCCAGGACACCTTCGGCGGCGGCGAGCGCATGGTGATCCGGCGGGCCGTGGAGGGGCTCGTCCCCCCGGAGGTGCAGTGGAACACGGTCCGCGGCAGGCAGGGGGTGGACGTCGCCCTGCGGCTCCTGTGCTTCCCGGGGGAGATGGAGAATGTCCTGGCGCGCCTCGAACGGAACGGGCAGACAGCGGCGTACCTGGACCTGCCCCGCATGCGAGGCGCCTGGCGCGCCCTGCAGGACCGAATCACCCCCTACACCGCGTGGCAGGCCTCGACGCTCCTGCTGCGCGGGATCATGTGCGGCTGCTTCATCGAGCAGGCCGGGAGGACGGGATGAAAAAAACGGAAGGATTGGATTTCCTGATTCAGGAGCTGCCCCGGCAGCTCGAGGAGGACCCGGCCACCGGGTGGTTCAGGCGGGTGTGGTATCTCGGCTCGACCAGGTGCCTGGACGAGCTCTGCATCCACGACGGGGTGCTCAGCGCTCGGGTGACCCCCCACGAGGTTCACCGCCACGATCACGAGGAGGTTCACCTCGCCCTGTCGGACAACCTCCAGTACGTCACGAGCGGCGATTCGTCCGCAGGCGAACTGCCGTTCGACCTGACGGCGGGCTCCCTGTCCTTCACCGACTCCCGGGTGCCGCACACCTTCCGGAACACCGGCGACACACCGGTGCACTACCTGCACGCCAGGTGGCGCAAGGACGCCGAGCCCCCCGGCGGAAAGCAAGGCCTGCGGTTCAACCACCTCCGCGGCGCGGAAGGCGGCGAGCACCCCGGCGCCGTCGAGGTCTACGCCGGGCCCTCGCGCTACCTCTCCCGCCTGCACGTGCGCTACCACGTGCTTTCGACCGGGGGGGTGATCCCGCTCCACCGCCACGACCACGAGCTTCTTCTCGCCCTGGTGGAAGGCTCCCTGGAGATCCTCGGCAAGACGGTGAACGCGCCGGCCTTCGCGTTCATGGGCTCCCGCGTGCCCCACGGCATGATCAACCGCGACGCTTTCCCGGCGAGGTTCTATGGCATCGAGCTGCACCACTCCTGAGAACGCCCTTGAAGGGGCGGTGAAGGCGCCTCCCGAAGAGGGCGGGCTCTTCTCCGGCGGCCCGTACGCCTACCGGGCCTACGGCCTCTCGTTTGCCTCGGAGATCTCCTTCCCCCAGTGGCCCGAGTCCACCTTCGCGGGGGAGCCGGACGTCCGCATCGGCCAGGGGGTGATCTTCGGCCGGGACTACGTGCCGCCGAGCTCGGTGCAGATCGAGTCCTCGCCGGGCGAGCTCCTGCTCCGGGGCTCCCAGAGCGCCACGATCCGCGTCTCCGGGGGCAATGCCATCACCGTCCAGCAGCTGCCGGGGGGCAACCCCGGCATCATCAGGCAGATCCTGCTCGGCTGGTCCCTGGCGGGCATCTTCCACCAGCGGGGCATGCTGCCCCTGCACGGCAGCGCCCTGTGCGACGGGGACGCGTGCTTCGTCTTCTGCGCCGCCTCCGGCACGGGCAAGTCCACCCTGGCCGCGGCCTTCCTCAATGCCGGATGCGCCTATCTCGACGACAACATCGCGCTCATACGCTTCGAAGGCGGCCAGCCGTCGGTGGCGCCGGGCATCCCCGAGATCAGGCTCTGGGAGGACGCGCTCGGGGAAGTGGCCTTCGAGCACACCGTGGCGGGCCGCGTGAAGCCCGACGTGAACAAGCTCGCCGTGCTCGCCCGGTCCACCTTCAGGAGCGAGCCGGCCCCGCTGAGGAAGATCTTCATCCTGCGCCGCACAAACGACCCGGAGCTCTCGTTCGTGCCGCTTGCGGGGGCGGCAAAGTTCCACGCCCTCCTGGAGCACGTCTTCTGCATCCGCTTCATGGGAGACACCATCAGCAGGCTCAGCCTGTTTCAAAACCTGCAGGAGCTCTCGGCACAGGTCATGGTGCAGGAGATCAGGCTTCCGGCCAGCCTCCCGCGGCCGGAGGACCTCTGCCGCACCATCCGGGAAAAAGAGCGGGGATAACCGGGGCCCACAGAGGCGCCCACAAAGGAGGAAGACCCGATGGCATCACTGAGTCCCGACAGCATCGTCAGGAAGAACGAGGACATCTTCACCGGAATGATCGACAACGAGCTGGTGGCAATGAACATCCAGAACGGCAAGTACTATCATCTGAACGAGACCGGGGCGCGGATCTTCGCCCTGCTGGAGGAGCCCCGCTCCATAGCGGAGATCTGCAGGGAGCTCGAAGGCTCCTTCTCGGTCGAGGGCGGCCAGTGCCTCAGGGACGTGACGGACTTTATCCGGGAGATGGCGGGATTCGACCTCGTCTCCGCAGGGTGACGGGGCAGGCTGCATCACGAAAAGGCTCGTTTTTTTCTGGACAAACGGATGCGACTTCCCGTATCTATAAGCATCCCATGCACATGCAGGAGGAGGCGACCATGGAAGACAGAAAAGACACCACCGTGCGCACAGATCTACCCGAGTGGGAGAAGCCCAGCATCAGGGAGCTCGACATCAATGCGACGACCTTGAGCGGGTACACGGGAACCGGCTCGGACAACAGCGTATACAGCTGAGCAGCACAAGCTTTCTCATCAGTTCGTAAATCGTGGCATGCCGCATCGTCATCGCCTGCGAGATGGGCGGGGGTTGGGGGCATGTCCTGCCATTCAGGGCGATCGCACGGGAGTTCCTGAGGCGCGGCAGCAGCGTCTCCGTGCTGTGCTGCGACGCCCGGAGAGCCCATCAGGCTTTTACGGGGCTCGACGTCGCCATCGAGCAATCCCCCGCGTGGAAGATCCTCAAGACCGGCTTTTCGCTGAACTATGCCCAGTGCATCTGGGGCAACGGCTATTGGGACGGGGAGCGGTTCCGGGAGCAGTTCGCCTGGTGGACCGGACGCCTCCGCGAGCACAAGCCCCACTTCGTCCTGACGGACTACTCCCCCACCGCCCTGCTTGCGGCCCTGTCCCTGGACCTGCCCCGGGGCGCCCTCGGCACGGGGTTCACCCTGCCCCCGGACCTCTCGCCCATGCCGGGCCTGCACCCCTGGCTGTCCCTGCCGGAAAAGGAGCTCGCCCGCACGGAGGACATGCTCGTGGAGAGGGTGCGGGGCGCCGTGCCGTCGGTCGATTCCGTGGCCCGCATCTTCTGCGGGGCACGGCGCTTTCTCACGATCTTCCCCGAAACCGACCACTACGGGAACCGGGAAGGCGAGACCTTCCGGGGGCCGATCTTCGAGAGCGGGTCCGATGCCGGGTGCGACTGGCCCGAGGGTGACGGGCCCCGGGTGTTCTTTTACCTGAGCAGCGCCAACAGGTGCCTTCCGGACCTCCTCGACCATCTCCGCACCCGCGGGCTGCCGGCCGTGGGGTATGTGCGCGACCTGCCCGAGTCCGACCGGCAGAAGGCTCAGTCCGCAACCCTCCGCATCAGCCCGAAGCCCGTGGACATCTTCCGGGCGACGGCCCAGTGCGGCGTGGCGGTCACGCACGGGGGCTACAGCACCACGGCGCAGGTGCTCCTCATGGGCGTGCGCATGCTCGTGTGCCCGGAGCAGCTCGAGCAGACCATCCAGGCGCACCGGCTCAACGCGCAGGGGCTGTGCCAGTTCGCGAGCTTTTTGGGCAAACCGGGTGGAGTGCGGGAGAAGTTCGACCTCGCGGCCGGCTCCGCCGAGCTCGGGAGGAACGCCGCGGCGTTTGCCGCGCGGTACGCAGGCTACGACTCGTCCCGCACGGTGAGCGGGATCGTGCGGGAATGCCTGGAGGCTGCGGCATGATGAGGACCGGCGAAAGGCTGAGCGACGACTGCCTCGAGGTCAAGCCCTCGGAGGTGCGGCTCGACATCTCCAGCCTCTGCCAGCTCAGGTGCGTGCTCTGCCCCGTCGCGCACCGGGACGGGCAGGCCTTCATCGGCAGGGGCGTCCTGCCGCTGAGCTCCTTCAGGGAGTTCATCGACGCCAACCCCGGGGTGCGGACCCTCGAGATCGGGAGCTCGGGCGAGGTCTTTTTGAACCGCGACCTGCCCGCCATGCTCCGGTACGCCCACGACAAGGGGGTGAAGATACAGATCGACCAGGGCTCGAACTTGAACGACGCCTCCCCCGAAGCCCTGGAGGCCCTCGTGAAGTACGGCGTCTCCATCCTGAAGGTCTCCATCGACGGGGCCACCCAGGAAACCTACGAAAAGTACCGCGTGGGCGGCGACCTGCGGAAGGTGCTCGGGAACGTGCGCGCGATCAACGGGCACAAGAAGCGCCATGGAAGCGTCCTGCCCCGCCTGATCCTCCAGTTCATCCCCTTCGGGCACAACGAGCACGAGATCGGCCGGATCATCGTGATGTCCAAGGCCCTGGGCATGGAGATCTATTTCAAGATCAACGTGTTCGACGAGCACCTCCCCCTGCGGGACCACACCCTGCTCACGAAGCTCATCGGCTACTCCGACACGAGCTCCTTTTTCCGCAAGACCGGCATGATCTACATGCGGCACGTCTGCCTGCAGCTCTGGCGGTCGCCGCAGGTGAGCTGGGACGGGAGGCTGCTCGGGTGCAGCCACAACGTGCACGGTGTGTTCGCGCAGGATGCCCTGGGCGGCAGGTTTGCGCGGGAGGTGAACAACGAGCGCATGCGGTACGCACGGATGATGCACCTGGGCACCGTCCCCGGGCGGGAGGACATCCCCTGCACCTCCTGCGAGGTCTTTGCGGACTACCGGAAGTACGACCAGTGGCTCACGCCCGATGAGATCCGCCAGGCCATGGACCGCCCTGACCCCTACGCCCACACGATCGGCTGACCTTCCCGGCGCGGGTGCACCCGACCCCCCGCATGGCCACAGGGCGGCGAAATCGCCGACGAAACCCCGCCCCTTGCCGGCGCGCCTCCTCATGCCCCGCCGCGAGACCGCCGCACCCGGTCCCGCATATCTCCGGGGCTCCTTGCCGGGGGCTAGTTTCCCCCGCCCATGCCGGGCATGGCGCCGTGGGGCATCCCCTTGGGCATGCCCTGGGGCATGGGCGGCATGGAGAATTTCCTGGGCGTCTCGGTGATGAGGGTCGTGGCGCCGGTGCCCTTGCCCGTGAGCACCATCTCCATGTCCCTGGACTTTGACTTCACGATCCCGTAGGGCGTGACCGTCCCGCTCACCCACGCGTCGACCACGTCGGAACCCTCCCGGTACTGCAGGTGACGGGCCTGGAAGGTGCCCGCGGGGACCCTGACCGTCTCCATGCCCTTGTCAACCGCCTTCGGCGAGGCCCCCTTGGGCCCGCCGGCGGGCTGCCTGGCCATCATCGCGGCCACGTCCATCTCCATGGCCTTCTCGCTGCCGGCCTTCATGATCATCCTCTTGAGGTTCGACCTGTCGCCGGGGTTGCCGGAGACGAGCATCTTCGAGACCATGCGCATCTCCCCCTGCATGACCGTCTCGTACCAGTAGTTCGGGCCTTCCTTGCCCACCACCGCGACCTTCATCTTCGTGGGGGGTTCGCCCCTGGCCGTCATCTGGTACTCGGACCAGCCGCCCACCACGGGCTTGAAGTCGCCGTAGAATCTGGGGCCCTGTCCGACACCGGACTGGGCGTGCGCGCCCGCGGCAAAAAACAGGAACACAAAAGAAATCGCCAGGATCCTTTTCATGTTTTCTCCTCCTCGCTCGTGCGTGTGGAATGGGGGCCGGCTCCCCTCAAGGCTGCCCGCGGCCTGCCGTGGGGGCCTTGCGGCCGCCGGAGAGCATTATCCCTTTCCCCGCCCGCACAGGCAAGGGGATTCTTCGGCCCCGCGGCCGGATCAGGGCCGGACGATCTCGAAAGCGTCCCCGGCCTTCACCGGGCCGCCCGCGACCACCCGGACGAAGACGCCCTCCCGGGGCATGACGCAGTCGCCCACGGCCTTGAAGATGGCGCAGCGGTCGTGGCAGACCTTGCCGATCTGCGTGAGCTCCAGGAGCACGCCGTCCCCCACCCGAAACCTCGTCCCCAGGGGCAGGGTGTGGAGGATCACCCCGTGCGTGGTGAGGTTCTCCGCAAAATCTCCGTATCCCACGTCCATGCCCAGCGCCCTGATCTTGTCGATGCTCTCCTGCGCCAGCAGGCTCACCTGCCGGACCCCCCCGCCCGCGTGGGCGTCGCCTTCGACGCCGTGCTCCTCCTTGAGGATGCACGCGCCCGCGGCCTGCTTCTTGAGCCCCTTCACCTTCCCGATGTTGACCGACACGATGGTGCCGGCGCCTGTGTTCTGCTGCTTTTCCATTCTCTTTCCTTTTGACCGGGCTGAACTGATCGGCCAATATACGTTGACAGCAGCGTGATAGCACGTTAATTACTACTATTCCAATAGGAATAAGGGGGGGATTCAAACTTTGTACGGTGCCGGACACAGTTCACACGGGATGCTCGAGAGCTCCGGAGGGGACCGGGCAAGGGGTCTGCCCGATGGCGCGGGGCAACGGGCCCGGGCGGGTCAGGGACGGGCGGAGCCGTGAAGGGGCGCGTCATGGTCGCCCTGAGCGGCGGGGTGGATTCCGCCGTGGCCGCCTGTCTCCTCAAGGAGCAGGGGTACGAGGTCACGGGGGTGACCATGTGCCTCGGGGTGAAGGCCGGGGAGTCCGACAGGGTCAGGTGCTGCGGGCCCCGGGAGGTGGAGGATGCCAGGAACGTGTGCACCGCCCTGGGGATAGGCCACCACGTCCTGGATTTCGCGCCCGCGCTCAAGAGCTTCGTCATCGAGCCCTTCATCCGGGAGTACCGCGAAGGCCGGACCCCGAACCCCTGCTTCCAGTGCAACAGGCACCTCAAGTTCGGCGACCTCCTGGGAAAAGCCCTGGCCATGGGATTCCACTTCCTCGCCACCGGCCATTACGCCCGCATCGACAGCTCCAGCGGCAGGCCCCGGCTCATGCACGCCCGGGACGCCCGGAAGGATCAGACCTACTTCCTCTCGGGCATCGCCCCGGAGGCCCTCGAGCGCGTCCTCTTCCCCCTGGCGGGCTTCACCAAGGACGAGGTCAGAACCGTGGCCCGGGAGGCGAACCTGCCCGTCTCCACGAAGCCCGAAAGCCAGGACATCTGCTTCATCCCCGATGGGGACACCGAAAAGTTCCTCAGGGAGCGCATCGACATTTCCTCCGGCGACCTCGTCGACGAGCAGGGTGTTGTGGTGGGCCGGCACCGGGGCCTGGCCCTGTACACCATCGGCCAGCGGGCCCGGCTCGGCCTCAGCCGGGGCAGACCCGCCTACGTCATCGGGAAGGACCCTGCCACGGGCAGGATCACCGTGGGCGGAAGGGAGCTGCTCTTTTCCCGGGGGCTGCGGGCGGAGGGGGTGACCTCCTTCGTGGGGGAGCTCCCCTTCAGGGCGCGGGCACAGATCCGCTACGCCCACGCCCCTGCCCCGTGCACGGCGACCCTCGAGGGGGACCGGCTCGAGGTGGTTTTCGACCAGCCCCAGGAGGCGGTCACCCCCGGACAGACCGTTGCCCTGTACGACGAGGACGGGCTCCTCGCCTCGGGCATCATTCAGGAGGCGGTGCCATAACATGGATCACCTGAAAAAACTGGAACAGCTCAAGGGACTGATCGAGTCGTACGGCGGACTTGCCGTGGCCTTCTCCGGGGGCGTGGACAGCACCCTGCTCATGGAGGTGGCCCACGAGGTTTTGGGAAAGAAGTGCCTCGCGGTCATCGCCACCTCGTCCACCTACCCCAAACGGGAGTACGAGGCGGCCCTCGCGTGGGTGCAGGAGAGGTGCATCAGGCACATGGTGATCATCTCCGAGGAGATCGACATCCCCGGCTTCGCGGACAACCCGCCCGACCGCTGCTACTTCTGCAAGAAGGAGCTCTTTTCCCGGATACAGCGCGAGGTGGAGCGCCTGGGCATCCACGTCATCGCCGACGGGGCCAACTTCGACGACACGGGCGACTTCCGCCCGGGCATCAGGGCCGCCCGCGAACTCGGCGTGAAATCGCCGCTCATGGAGTGCGGCCTCACCAAGGAGGACATCCGGGCCATCTCCCGGGAGGTGTACCGCCTGCCCACGGCGGACCGGCAGTCCATGGCCTGCATGGCGTCGCGCATCCCCTACGGCTCTCCCATCACCCACGAAAAGCTCGGCCAGATAGAGGCAATCGAAGGGTTCCTCGCGGACAAGGGCTTCAAGGTGTACCGGGCCCGGCACCACGGCGACCTGCTCAGGCTCGAGCTGGGGGAAGAGGACATGGAGAGGCTCCACGCAGGCGGCCTCGCCGGGGAGATCGTGGAGGTGGCCAAGAAAAACGGCTTCGTCTACGTCACCCTCGACCTCCAGGGTTTCCGCTCGGGCAGCATGAACGAGGCGCTTCAGCCGGAGGTGGTGCGCACGGCCCGGTGAGCTTCCCGGGGCGTGCACCCGGGCCGGAAGGCTCGCCGGCGGTGGGGTCCTGGTCAAAGGCCCCGGGCATTCCTTGAAGGCACGCTCCCTTGGCCTGAACAAACCTCGGGTCGCCCCGGGCCCTTCGATCCGGAATCAGCGTCCCGGAAGCCCGGCTTCGTCGAACAGCCCGGCGAAGAGGGGGCCGCTCAGGTAGCGCTCTCCCGAATCGGGGAGGATGGCCACGATGGTTTTCCCCGCGAATTCGGGCAGCCTCCCCAGCCGCAGGGCCGCGGCGATTGCCGCGCCGGAGCTGATGCCCGCCAGGATCCCCTCCTCACGCGCCAGACTTCTGGCATGCGCGATCGCCTCGTCACTGGTGACCTGCTCCACCCGGTCCACAACGGACAGGTCGAGATTTCCGGGGATGAATCCCGCGCCGATCCCCTGGATCCTGTGGGGGCCGGGCTTGAGCTCTTCACCGGCGAGGCGCCCGGCAATGACCGGGCTCTCCACCGGCTCCACGGCAACGCTGACGATCCGCTTCCCCTTTTCGCCCTTGATGAAGCGAGAGATGCCGGTGATCGTTCCCCCCGTGCCCACACCGGAAACCAGCACGTCCACGCCGCCGCCCGTGGCTTCCCAGATCTCCGGGCCCGTGGTCCTGAAATGGATCGCCGGGTTTGCGGGGTTCACGAACTGGTTGGGCATGAAGAACCGGGAGTCCGACGAGGCGATGCGCTCGGCCTCCGCGATGGCCGCCTTCATGCCCCCGGCCCCCGGGGTCAGGATGAGGTTGGCCCCGAAGACGGCGAGGACCTTGCGCCGCTCGAGGGACATGGTCTCGGGCATGGTGATGGTGAGCCTGTAGCCCCGCGCCGCCGCCACGTACGCCAGGGCGATGCCCGTGTTGCCGCTCGTGGGCTCGATGATCTCCATGCCGGGCTTGAGGCGCCCGTCCTTCTCGGCAGCCCAGATCATGCTGGCGCCGATGCGGCATTTCACCGAGTAGGCGGGGTTCCTGCCCTCGATCTTCGCCAGGACGACGGCCTTGAGCCCCTGGGCCATGCGGTTGACCCTGACGAGCGGCGTGTTTCCGATGGACAGACTGTTGTCGCTGAAAAACGTTCCCATGAAATCCTCCTTCGAAAAGCGTCCTTCCTCGAGCCCCGTACCCGACGTCACACACGCATGGGGATAAGAATAGCGTGTCCGGGGCAGAATGCATACCGGGCACCTTTTCTCCTCGCGGGCGCGGGGAATGCTATCGCACCTCGGGGATATGCCGTACGCCGTACCCTTTTCTCCTTGCCTGCCCGGGGAATGCTTGACAAGGCATCTACCTCCGTTATACTCTAGCTAATCGATAGTGATTAAGCAATGGAAAAGGCGACCTATGAAACTTTCCACGCGCACCCGCTACGGCGTCCGGCTGATGCTGGACCTGGCAATCAACAGGGACAGGGGGCAGATCTTCCTCAAGAACATCGCCCGGGAAGAGGACATCTCCGAGAAATACCTGAGCCTCATCATCATACCCCTGAAGAGGGCGGGGCTTGTGAACTCCACCCGCGGCGCACGGGGGGGGTATTCCCTGGCCAGGGATCCCGCGAAGATCACCCTCGAAGAGATCGTGGCCGCCCTCGAAGGCGGGACCTGCCTGGTGGACTGCGTGAAGAACTCCTCCTCCTGCCCGCGCTCGGGCCGCTGCGCGAGCCGGGACCTCTGGACCATCGTGAGCCGGAGCATCTCTCATGCCCTCGGCTCCCTGACCCTGGAAGACCTGGCGAAGATGAGCAGGGAAAAGGGTGACGGGGGACTGACGTCCCGGATCTGAGGGAGGGCGCTGCCGGGAAAAGCGAAGAAAGGCGTAAAAGAATGAATATCGTCGAAGAAATCAAGGAGCTCAAAAACGCCAGGAACGCGATCATCCTCGTGCACAACTACCAGCTCCCCGAGGTGCAGGACATCGCGGACTTCGTGGGCGACTCCCTGGGGCTCTCCATCCAGGCGGCGGGAACGGATGCGAAAACCATCGTGTTCTGCGGGGTCCACTTCATGGCGGAGACCGCGAAGATCCTGTCCCCGGACAAGACCGTGCTCCTGCCGGACATGCACTCCGGGTGCCCCATGGCGGATATGATCACCGCCGCCGACCTGCGGGGTCTGAAAAAGGAGCACGCGAAAGCGAAGTTCCTCTGCTACGTGAACACCAGCGCTTCGGTGAAGGCCGAGTGCGACCTGTGCTGCACGTCGGCGAACGCCGCGAGCATGGTGAGGGACCTGGTGAAGAAGGGCGACAGGGTGGTGTTCGTGCCCGACAGGCACCTCGCGGGGTACGCGGCCGGCCTCACCGGGGCCGACCTGGTGGCCTGGCACGGCTTCTGCCCCACCCACGCCAGGATCACGGCGCAGGACATCCTCGAGGCCAGGGGGCTCCACCCGGACGCGGTGGTGCTCGCGCACCCCGAGTGCACGGCCGAGGTGAGGGCGGCGGCGGACCGCGTCGCGTCCACGGAGATCATGTGCATGTACGCCCGCGACATGCACGCAGGCGAGTTCATCGTCGCTACCGAGGTGGGGATCATCCACCGGCTGAGGAAGGAAAACCCTGACAAGCGCTTTTACCCGGCCTGCGAAGAGGCCGTGTGCCCGAACATGAAGCGCAACACCCTTCAGAAGGTCCTCGCGGCGCTTGAGGACATGAAACACGAGGTCACCGTGGAGCGGGAGGTCATGCACAAGGCGCGCAAAAGCATCCGGAGGATGCTCGAATACCGGGCGTAGCGCCAGGGACATCTTCGCCGGTGCCCGGATCCGCGCACGTCCCTCCCGGGTTTAAGCCCGGCAGTTCGATGAAACGGGTGGGGCCGTGCGCCCGCCAACCACAAGGAGGCTTCAGCATGAAGAACCACGAAGGGCTCAGGCCCGAGACGATCCTGCTTCACGGCGGCCAGGAGCCGGACCCCGTCACGGGGGCACGGGCGGTGCCCATCTACCAGACCACCGCCTACCAGTTCAGGGACACCGAACACGCGGCGAACCTCTTTGCCCTCAAGGAGGCGGGCAACATCTACACCCGGCTCATGAACCCCACCACCGACGTGTTCGAAAAGCGCATGGCGCTCCTCGATGGCGGCGTCGGGGCCCTGGCCGTGGCGAGCGGGCAGTCCGCCATCACCCTGGCCCTGCTCAACATCGCCCGGGCGGGTGACCGCATCGTCTCCATGGACAACCTCTACGGCGGGACGTACAACCTCTTCCGGCACACCTTCGCCCGCATGGGCATCGAGGTGGGGTTCGTCCCCTCGAACGACCTCCACGCCCTGGAGAAGGCCATCACGCCGAAGACCAAAGCCGTGTACGCCGAGGCCATCGGCAACCCGAAGCTCGACGTGGCCGACCTCGAAGGCATATCCGCCGTGGCGCACGGGGCGGGCGTGCCCTTCGTCCTGGACAACACGAGCGCCCCCTACCTGCTCAGGCCCTTCGACCACGGGGTGGACATCGCCGTGTACTCCGCCACGAAGTTCATCGGCGGCCACGGCACCTCCCTGGGCGGCGTCATCGTGGACTCGGGCAGGTTCCCCTGGGCCGGGGGGAGGTTCCCCCTGCTCACCGAGCCCGACCCGAGCTACCACGGGCTCAACTTCTCCGAAGCGCTGGGAAGCCAGGCATACCTCGCGAAGGCACGGGTCTCCCTGCTCAGGGACCTGGGGCCGGCTCTCTCCCCGTTCAACTCCTTCCTCTTCATCCAGGGCCTGGAGACCCTCCACCTGAGGATGCCCAGGCACTCGGAGAACGCCCTGGCCGTGGCGCGCGAGCTCGAAGGTCACCCGGGGGTCTCCTGGGTCAGCTACCCGGGCCTGCCCTCCAGCCCGGAATACGCTCGGGCGCAGCGCTACCTGGAGAAGGGCGCAGGGGCCATCGTCGGCTTCGGGATCAGAGGCGGGGCCGAGAAGGGCAGGAAGTTCATCGACTCCCTGAAGCTCGTGTCCCACCTGGCGAACATCGGCGACGCCAAGACCCTGGCCATCCACCCGGCCACCACGACCCACCAGCAGCTTTCTCCGGAGGAGCAGCTGGCCACGGGCGTCACCCCCGATTTCATCAGGCTCTCCGTCGGCATCGAGCACATCGACGACATCCTCGAGGACATCGGGCAGGCCCTGGAGGCGGCCTGAAGAAGGGGGGCCTTTTCTTGTCCCTGAATATCGTTATTAGTTAATACTACAATAGCGGAGGATCTATGATGAAAAGAATGCTGATCGTGGTGCTGATGGTCCTGGTGGCGGGGGCTGCGTACGCGGGTAGCCTGGAAGTCACGAAGAAGGCGGGCTCGAACACCGTGACGGTCACCCTCCGGAGCGATCCGCCCGCAACGGGCGTGAACCCCGTCACGGTTTCGGTCAGGGATGCGGCCGGGCGCCCCGTGACCACCGCCGCCGTCGTGGTGGAGTACGGGATGCCCGGCATGCCCGGCATGCCCCCCATGAGCTACCGGGAGCCCCTCGCCCTGGCCGGCCAGGTCTACACGGGGAAGCTGAACTTCTCCATGGCCGGACCCTGGCAGGTGAGCGTGAAGGTGAAGCAGGGCGGGAAGACGAACGCGGTCAAGTTCAGCACCGACGTGCACTAGGGCGCGGGACGCAGGGGGCGCCTCATGCGCACGTGGGGGCTCGGCGCTGGAGGACATCGTTGCAGGCAGGAACGGCGGCGCCTCATGCGCACGTGGGGGCTCGCGCTCGTTCTCTGGGCTGTTTCCCTCCTCCCGGCGGGGGCTGAAGAGCTCCGCCTGGAGGACCTCGTCACCGTCGCCCTGAAAAACAATCCGGACATCTCCGTCGCTTCGGCCAGGGCCGAAGCCGCCCGCCAGAGGATATCCCGGGAAGGGAGCCTCATGGACCCCATGCTCTCGGTGGGCTACCAGAACGAGGGCTTCGAGAAGTACACCTACGGCGAGTCCGGGGACTCCCAGTGGATGTTCTCCCTGTCGCAGACCTTCCCCTTCCCGGGCAAGCGCCCGCTGCAGCGGGAGGCAGCAGCCTCCGAGGCCGGGGCGCTCGAGGCGTCCGCCCGGGCCGTGAGGAGGGAGGTCGCCGGGAGGGTCGCCCAGGCCTATTTCGACCTGGTCCTGGCCGTGCACGAGCTCGACATCACCGCCGAGCGCGCGCCGCTGGCTTCCCGCCTGGAAGAGGCGGCGCTCGCGCGCTACGGCTCGGGCACCGGCGCCCAGGAGGAGGTGATCACCGCCCAGTCCGCCAAGTACCTGCTCCTGGAGGCCGAGGCCATGGCCCGCACCAGGAAGGAGTCGGCGGAGGCCCTGCTCAGGCGGGAGACCGGCAGCCTCGATCCGGGGCCCCTGGCGCGGCCGGCCCCGTTTACCCCCACCCCGTTTCCCTACACCCTGGGCGAGCTGGTGGAAAAGGCCGGGCAGCAGGCCCCGGAGCTCTCGGAAAAGGGGAGCATGGTGACCGCGGCCGCAAGCAGGCTCGACCGGGCCCGGAAGGAGGCCTGGCCGGACGTCACCCTCATGGGCCAGTACTCGAACCGCGGGGGCGGGTTCGAGGACATGTGGGGATTGACGGCGAGCGTGCCGCTTCCCCTCTTCTACCGGCAGAAGCAGGGTGCCTTCGTGAGGGAGTCGTCCTGGAACCTCGCCGGGGCGAAAAAAGAGCTCGAGGCAGCGAAGCTGAAGGTCGCGTCCGAGATCAGGGACAACCTCGCCATGGTGCATGCGGCCGACCGGATCATCGAGCTCTACGCCACTGCGCTCATCCCCAAGGCCCGGCAGAGCGTGGACGCCGCCATCGCGCTCTTCGCCTCGGGGCGGATGGATGCGTCCGAAGCCCTCGCCTCCCTGAACGCCCCCTTCGACTACGAGCTTCTGCTGTGGCAGCAGCGGGTGCAGCGGGAAAAGGCCATCGCCCGCATCAGGGTCCTCACCGGGGACCTGGGGGGAGACAGATGAAAAGAAGCCAGTGGATCGCAGGGGGCGCGGCCGTTTTCCTCATCGCCCTTCTCATCGGGTTCCTTTACCTGAGAGGGGGCGGCACGGGACACGACGCCCCCGGGGCGGACCCTGCCCGGGAGACGCCCACGGCGGCGGATTCGGGAGAGAGTATGCCGGGCCTGTCCGGGGAAACCCCTCCCGGAACCGGAAACGCCCCCCCCGGGGAAGCCCCCACGGTGGAGATCCCCGAAGAGATGCAGCGCCTCCTGGGCGTGAAGACGACCGGGGCCGTTATCGCCCCCCTGAGGAAGACCATCCGCCTGGCCGGCCGCATCGGGTACGACGAGGGGAACATCGCCACGGTGAGCACCAAGGTGGAGGGCTGGGTGGAAAAGCTCTCCGTCCCGTTCGAAGGCGCCTGGGTGAAGAAGGGCGGTCCGGTCGCCGGCATCTACAGCCCCGAGCTCCAGGCCGCCCAGCAGGAGCTCCTGAGCCTCCTGGCTTCGAAAAAGACCGGGGGGTCCTCCCCCCTGGGCGCCATGGCGGACGCCGACTGGGAGCGCCTGAGAGAGGCGGCGAGGGAGCGGCTCAGGCTCTGGGACATCTCCGCCGCCCAGATCCGCGAGATCGAAAAGACGGGCAGGCCCCTGCGGACGCTCACCATCTTCAGCCCCGTGTCGGGCTACGCGGTGAAGCGCTACGTGACGAGGGGCTCGCGGGTGATGCCCGGCGAGCCCCTGCTCGACCTCGTGAACCTCTCGCAGGTGTGGGTCATCGCCGACGTGAGCGAGCCCGACGCCGGCGTCGTCCGGGCGGGGATGCCGGCGAAGGTCACGGTCGCCGGCCTGCCGGGCAGGGCCTTCGACGCGAAGCTCGACTACGTCTACCCCACCATGAGCGCCGACACCCGGTCCTTAAGGGTGAGGGCGACCCTGCCCAACCAGGGCGGCCTCCTCAAGCCCCAGATGTACGCCACGGCGGAGGTCGGCGCGGACCTGGGCAGCCGGCTCCTCGTGCCGGATGACGCCGTCATGGACACCGGTCAGCGCCAGGTGGTGTACGTGGACCGGGGCGAGGGGAACTTCGAGCCCCGGGCGGTCACGGCGGGCGTGCGCTCCGACGGCATGCGCGAGATCGTCTCGGGGCTTCAACCCGGGGAGCGCGTCGCCTCGTCCGCCCTCTTCCTCATCGACTCCGAGGCGCAGCTCAGAGGCGTCGCGCCGGCGCCCGCGCAACCCCCCGGGCAGCCCGGAGCCGCGGCGCCGTCCGGAGGGGAGCGGCCCCCGGCGGCACAGGGGCCGCCCCCCGCGCATGCCGGTCACCAGCACTGAGGGGTCTCCCATGATAGGAAAGATCATCGAGTGGAGCGCGCGGAACGCCTTCCTCGTCCTGCTCCTCACCCTCGGCGCGGTGCTCTGGGGGGTCTGGGCGCTGAACCGGATGCCGCTCGACGCCCTGCCCGACCTCTCCGACACCCAGGTCATCATCTACACCGACTGGCCGGGCCGGAGCCCGGACCTCGTGGAGGACCAGATCACCTACCCCGTCTCCTCGACCCTGCTCGCCGCCCCCCGGGTGCAGGCGGTGAGGGGATACTCCTTTCTCGGCTCCTCCTTCATCTACGTCATCTTCGACGAGGGCACGGACATCTACTGGGCCAGGAGCCGCGTCCTCGAGTACCTCCAGGCCGTGAAGAACAAGGTGCCCGCGAACGTCAACCCCGTGCTCGGGCCCGACGCCACGAGCCTGGGCTGGGGCTTCTCCTACGCGCTGAAAGACGAGACGGGCAGGCTCGGCCTCGCGGACCTGCGCACCCTGCAGGACTACACCCTGAAGCTCGGCCTGGAAAGCGTGCCCGGCGTGAGCCAGGTGGCCTCCATCGGCGGCTTCGTGAAGCAGTACCAGGTGAACGTCGACCCCGTGAGGCTCAAGGCGTACGACATCCCGTTGAGCCGCGTCATGGACGCCATCCGGGGAGGCAACCTCGACGTGGAGGGCAGGCTGCTCGACCTCTCGGGCGCGGAGTACATGATCCGGGGCCGGGGCTACGTCAGGGGCGCGGAAGACATCGGGAACATCTCCCTGGGCTCGGACGGAAACGGCACGCCCATCCTCGTGAAGAGCGTGGCGGACGTGGCCGTGGGCCCGGAGATCAGGCGCGGGGTGGCGGACCTGGACGGCACGGGCGAGGTTGCGGGCGGCATCGTGATCGTGCGCTTCGGCCAGAACGTGCTCGAGGTCATCGAGCGGGTCAGGGAAAAGCTCGAGCGGGACATCGCCCCTTCCCTGCCCGAGGGGGTGAAGGTGATCACCACCTACGACCGCTCCGACCTCATCTACCGGAGCATCGACACCCTCAAGGGGGAAATCGTCAAGCTGGCGCTCGCGGTGGGCGTGGTGTGCCTCGTGTTCCTCTTCCACCTGCCCAGCGCGCTCGTGGTGATCCTCACCCTGCCGGTGGCCATCATCGTCTCGTTCATCCTCATGTACTACCTGGGCATCACGTCGAACGTCATGAGCCTCTCGGGCATCGCCATCGCCATCGGCGCCATGGTGGACGCCTCCATCATCATGGTGGAGAACGCCCACAAAAGGCTCGAGGAGTGGGAAGAGTCGGACAGGAGCACGCCGCGCGCCGATGTCATCATCCGGGCGGCCACGGAGGTGGGGCCGTCGCTCTTCTTCTCGCTGCTGGTCATCACCGTGGGGTTCCTGCCCATCTTCACCCTCGAGGCCCAGGCGGGCAGGCTCTTCAAGCCGCTGGCCTTCACGAAGACCTTCGCCATGCTCTTCTCGTCCATCCTGGCGATCACGCTCACGCCGCTCCTCATGACCCTCTTCATCCGGGGCAAAATCTCCCCCGAGGACAGGAATCCCGTCTCGAGGTTCCTCCGGTGGGTCTACCACCCGGTGGCCCTGTTCGTCCTGAAGTTTCCGGCGGGGGTCATCGTCGCGGCCCTCCTCGTCATGGCCCTGACGGCCTTTCCCTTTCTGAAGCTCGGCCGGGAGTTCATGCCGCCGTTGAACGAGGGCACGCTCTTCTACATGCCCGTGACCGCGCCGGGGCTCTCCATCGCGGAGGCGGGCAGGCTCCTGGCCATCCAGGACGCCCTCATCAGGAGCGTGCCCGAGGTGGAGTCGGTCTTCGGCAAGGCGGGCAGGGCGGAGACGCCCACGGACCCGGCGCCCCCGGAGATGTTCGAGACGGTCATCAACCTGAAGCCCGAGAGCCGGTGGCGGCCGGGGGTCACCGTCGAGGACATCAAGAACGAGCTCAACGACGTGCTGTCGCTCCCGGGGGTGTCGAACTCCTTCACCATGCCCATCAAGGCGCGCATCGACATGCTCGCCACGGGCATCAGGACCCCCGTGGGGATCAAGATCCTCGGGCACGACCTCGCCCGGATCGAAGAGATCGGCAGAAAGCTCGAGGCCGCCTTACGGGACGTGCCGGGCACGAGGAGCGTCTATGCGGAGCGGGCCACCACCGGGTACTACGTAGACCTCGTGGTGAACCGCGAGAAGATCGCCCGGTACGGCCTGAGCGTGGAGGCGGTGCAGGGGGTGGTGGAGTCGGCCGTCGGGGGCATGAACCTCACCACCACGGTGGAGGGCAGGCAGCGCTACCCCGTGAACCTGCGCTATGCCCGGGAGCTCAGGAACGACATCGAGAAGCTCGGCGGCGTGCTCGTGCCGGTGGAGGGGGGACAGGGGCCGGGCGAGGCGGGGGCGGCCATGGGCGCACCGGAGGGGCGGGGCCCCGGGCCCCTCGCGTGGATACCGCTGTCCGAGCTCGCCGACGTGCGGGTCGAGCGCGGGCCCACGATGATCAAGAGCGAGCAGGGCCTGCTGGCCGCCTACGTGTACATCGACTACTCGGGCAGGGACCTGGGCGGGTACGTGAACGAGGCGAAGAAGAGGGCCTCTTCGGTGAAGATCCCCCCGGGCTACCGCCTCGCGTGGAGCGGGGAGTACGAGTACCTGCAGAAAACCGAGCAGGCGCTCAAGGTCGTGATCCCGCTGACGCTCCTCATCATCTTCGTGCTCATCTACCTCAACACGGGCTCGGTGGCCAAAACGGCCATCGTGCTCCTGGCCGTGCCCTTTTCGCTCGTGGGCTCGTTCTGGTTCCTCTACCTGCTGGGCTACAACCTGAGCATCGCCGTGTGGGTGGGGATCATCGCCCTGGCCGGCCTCGACGCGGAGACCGGGGTGGTCATGCTGCTCTACCTCGACCTCGCCCACGGGCACTGGGAGCAGGAAGGCAGGCTCAACACGAGAGCCGACCTGAAGGGGGCCATCATGGAGGGCGCGGTCAAGCGCATCCGTCCCAAGATCATGACCGTGAGCGTGATCCTGGCGGGCCTGGTGCCCATCATGTTCTCCTCGGGCACGGGGGCGGACATCATGAAGCGCATCGCCGCCCCCATGGTGGGGGGCGTCATCACCTCGACCATCCTCGAGCTCCTCATCTACCCGGGCATCTACCTCCTGTGGCGGGGCCGCGGGCTTCGGCAGGGGTGAACCGGGAAAGGCCGGCGCGATGGGGCCGGCGCGGCGAGGATTGCGCCCTTCAGGCCAGCGGGAGCATTCCCGGCGGCGGCCGCCCGTGCCCGGCAAGTCTGCCGCCTGTATTTTATCGGGCGATAAACCGATAGGTCTTGAGCAGAGTGCCCGGCATCGAACGCCACGGCAGGAGCGAAACGCATGCGGGGGGGAGCAGGATGAAACTGAGCAGCAAGCTGGAGCTGGGATTCGGGTCCGTTCTGGGCCTGCTGATGGTCACCACCGTCCTGACAACCCTGAGCTTGACGCACATCACCGGCAGGATCGATGAGATCGAGCGCCAGGCCTCTGTGATGGTGGGCATCAAGGACCGGGAGGCGAGCCACCTCGACTGGGCTGCCAGCGTCCAGGCAGGGCTCGCCGACCCCGCGTCGAGGCAGCTCGATGCGGAGGCGGACCCCCACAGGTGCACATTCGGAAAGTGGTATTACAGCCCCGAGAGTGCCACAGTCGTGGCGGAGAACCCGGCGCTCGGGGAACCCCTGAAGGACATCGAGCGGCATCACGCCGTCCTGCACCACACCGCCGCAAAGATAAGCGAGGCCCTGGAGTCGAACGACCGGGCGCTGGCCCTCCGGATTTACTCCGGGGAAACCCTGCCCGCCCTGAAAAAGGTGCGGGAAGGCTTCGCCACGGTCACTGCGGCCCTGGGCGAGGACCTGAAGCGCAGCCAGTCGGAAGCGGCGGCAAGCGCTGCGAGGACCACGCGGCTGATCGTCTCCGCCGGCGTCGCCGCCTTCATCCTGTGCCTGGTCATCGCCCTCGTCATCGCGGCCGGGGTCAGGAGGCAGCTGGGCGGGGACCCGGGCGAGGTGGCCAGGGCAGCCCGGGCGATATCCGAAGGCGACCTCACCGTGGAGATACGCCCGGGCGGAAAGTTCGCGGACAGCGCACTGGCGTGCCTGAGCAGGATGGCCGCATCGCTCGGGCAGATGATCTCGGAGATCTCCGCGGCGGCACACTCCCTCGTGCTGTCCGTGGAGCAGATCTCCAGGGGGAATCAGGACCTTTCCCGGCGGTCCGCCGAGCGGGCGGCTTCCCTCGAGGGGATCGCCGCCACCCTCGAAGAAACTTCCTCCAGGATCAGGGAAACCTCCGGGAGCGCGGCGAAGGCGCAGGAGGTGTCCGCAGAGTCGTACCGGATGGCCGAAGCGGGGGGGCAGGTCATCATCGAGGCGGTGGATGCCATCAACGAGGTGAACCAGTCGGGCAAAAAGATCTCCCGGATCTCCACGGTCATCAGCGAGATCGCGTTCCAGACCAACCTCCTGGCGTTGAACGCCTCCGTGGAGGCTGACCGGGCGGGAGAGCACGGGAAAGGCTTCGCCGTGGTGGCCGGGGAGGTGGGGAACCTCGCCCGGAGATCGGGCGAAGCGGCCCGGGAGATCGCCTCGCTCATCGACGAGTCCGTGGCGGGGGTCGAGAGCGCCACAAACCTGGCGAACAAGGGCAGAGCGGCGCTGGAGGAGATCGTCACCGCGGTGAAGGACACGGGCGGGCTCATCGCCGGCGTGGCCTCGGCGAGCGAGGAGCAGCTTCGGGGCGTCGACCGGATCTCCCTGGCCATCTCCGGGATCGACTCCCTGACGCGGCAGGACGCCGCCCTCGTGAAAGAAACCGCCACGGCCAGCGAAGCGGTCGCGAGCCGGGCCAGGGGCTTGCTCGCCCTGATCAAAAGCTTCAAGATCCGCGTGGAATAGCTCCTCAAGAACGGGACATTCACGCCGCTGGAGTTGAGGCTTCAAAACTCGCTTGGAATCACCCCCGGGGGGAAGCCGTGGTTTCGGGCCGTCATCCCAGCCAGGCGGCTCCTGCCGGACGCCATGCCCGCCTCACCGTTCGTCGGACAGGAAGTCTTTGAAGTTCTCCGCGTAGATCTGCCAGATGGTCACGAACAGGGCCGCGATGATGGGGCCCACGATGAATCCCAGCAGGCCGAACATGCTGATCCCGCCCAGGGTCCCGAAAAAGATCAGGAGCTCGTGGAGCTGGATGTCCCTGCCCACGATCCACGGCCTGAGCACGTTGTCCACCGACCCCACCAGGAGGGCGCAGAAGGCCAGCAGCCCCAGGGCCTTGAGGTATTCCCCGGAAACCGCCAGGATGATCACCGCCGGCAGCCACACGCCCGCCGCCCCGATGGTGGGGATCACGGACAGAAGCGTCATGACCGTGGCCCAGAACACGGCGCTGTCGATGCCCACGACCCGAAAGGCGAACCCCGCGAGGCTCCCCTGGATGGCCCCGATGAGCAGGGTTCCCTTGATGGTCGCCCGGGTCACCGAGGTGAACCGGTCGAGCAGCCTCCTTTCGGCGTCCTCGGGCAGGGGCAGGTAGTACATGGCCTTGTCGAGGATGGCCTGCCCGTCCTTGAGGAAAAAGAACATGGTGTAGAGGAACACGAAGAACAGGAAGATGGAGTACAGCGTGGTCACCGTGATCGAGGAGATGTTGTTGAACAGCATGGTGCCCAGGGTGCCCACCATCTCCCCCGCCTTCTGGATGATGACGCCCTGGTACTGGAACAGGTACTCGGAGAAGGGCAGCCTCCCGACGAGCTCCTTGATCGCCGAAGGAGTCTGAATCCAGCCGTTTATCCAGGGCGTCACCGACTGGCTGATCTTGATGGCCTGCCCCGCCACGATGCCCAGCAGTCCGGCCAGGGGCAGGAGAAAGATGAGCAGGATCACCACGAGGGCCGTGAACGAGGCCGCCGACCTGCGCCCGCCGTACAGGCGCACGAACAGCCGGAACAGGGGTTGGGCCATGGACGAAAAGATCGCCGCCAGCAGGATGACCATGAGGAAATTGCGTATCATGGACACGAAGATCACGCTGACGAGCAGCACGATGATCAATATGAGGACCTTGTTGAACGAAGAACGCTCCATACTCCCTCCCGGGACACCGGCGAGGAGGGCGCCCGCCCGGCACGGTCCCCCGGATAAAGAGTCCCTCCTCCTTCATTGCATACCGAAGGGCATCATATCAACATTCGCCGGTTCTTTGAACCCCTATTCGCTCCCGCCGCTTTCCTGGACGGGTGTGGAACCGCCCTCGGCCTTCACCGGCGCAGGCCCGCTTCCCGGGGCCGCACCCTCCGCCCCGGCCTCCCCTGCCCGGGCCGCCTGCCCTTCGTCGGGCACCCCGGGTTCCCTTCCCGCGGCGACGAGCTGGTCGTAGAGCATCATCACGGTGTTCACGTAGACCTCGTGGTGGTTGTAGTTCCAGATGGCCCTGCGCCTGACCTCCAGCTTCGCGTCTTCCTTCCACCCGCCGAGCTTCAGGTAGTTGGCGACGCTCGCGATGCAGTCGTCCATGTCGAAGGGGTCGACCCTGCCGTCGCCGTTGCCGTCAGCCCCGAACTTCACGAACGACGTGGGGATGAACTGCGCCGGCCCGAGGGCCCCGGCAAAGGACCCCTGGATGCCTATGGGGTCGATGCCCAGCTTGTCCGAGAGCTGGATGAGGGCAACGAGCTCTCCCAGCCCCCAGGCCCCCTTTTTCCGGGCAGAGGCAAGCACCTCGCCCGTGAGGACATACTTGTCGCCTCTGGCCTTGAGCAGCGCGTCGAGGTACTCGGTGTCCAGCGCGCTGGTGAGGCTCGCGTACACCCGGAACACGTTGTACTTCATGGGGTATTTCCCCAGGTTGGTCTCGATGACGAGGATCGCCGTGATAACCTCGGGCGAAACCTTGTAGCGCTCCCGCGCCCCGTTGAAGGCGTTTGCGTGCTCCGCGATGAAGGCGACGCCTTTCCCGATGTATGCCGGGCTCACATCCATGACCTTGGGGTTCTTGGCCGAGGCTTTCGGGGCGGAGTAAAACAGGTTGGAGGTGATGATGCCCGGGGAGATTTCCACCCGGGGGTCGCTCACCAGGGCATGGATCTTCTCCCGCCCGAGACCCTTGCCCACGAGCATGTCCTCCACGAACATTTTGGGGTCCGGCCTGCCCGCGGACGCAGGGGGCTGCCCCGCGGGAGCCGCCGCCTGAACGGAAGGGGCCCCGGGGGGAGACACGGGCCGGGCCGGGGGGTTGAGGTGCGAGCACGAGACTATCAGGGCCAGTATGGAAAAGATCCCGAGCGGCAAGAGCCGCAGGGCGGAGCTCATATTCATAGCGTCTGCTTTCTTTTGTGTGGGAATCGGTGCTGCCTGGAAAGTGATCCTAGCCCATTTCCCGGCCTGGCACAAGGGCCGGCGGGTGCCTCCCATTTTTTGGTCGCACTGAAAATTGCGGGTACCCTTCTTCCTCCCTGACACACGTTCTGTTACATCACCCCCGGGAATTCTTGCGTTGAATTTATCGGTATAATATGATACGCTGAGCCTTTCGGCAGGACCTCGTCCGGAATTTCCGACACGGCGCCTGCGATGAACCCTGCAGGGAAACCGGCTTCGACCGGAGGCCGCAAACTACTTGTTTTCAGGAGGTGGAGCATGAAAAGGGCAGGCATCAGGTTTCTTGTCGCGTTCTTCTTCGTCATCGCGGCCCTGCTGGCCGGGCCGGCGTCCTCGGGCGCGGCCACGGGCAGGCAGATGGCCTCCTCCGCGATCCAGGCGCTGGATGCCACCGGTTCCGTGGTCTGGACCATGAACGTGCCGTCACTGTACTGGACGTTCTCCGAAGTCAGCTTCAACTACGCCATCGACGCCCGGGGCACGGTGATCGACTACCCCCTCACGGTGAGCTTCCTGGGAAGCAACTTCTCGACGCCCAGGGGGATCGTCTACCTGCTCCCGGGCGGCGGCATGAATTTCAGGGCGAGCTTCTTCACCCCCACGGACGACAGCCTCGCCCAGTACTTCAGAAATGCGGGCTACCTCGTGATAGGCATCACCCCGAGGGAAGACAGGGTGCCCACCACGGCCAGCCCGTACTCCTGCATGAAGGACTGGGGCATGGCGCGGCACGTGGACGACGTCGCGGAGGTCATTGCCTGCATCCAGAACAGCGCCCTGTTCAGCGGCAGAAAGTTCAGGGTCCTGGGACACTCGTTCGGGGGATCCTTCGCACTGGACTACCTCGACAAGTACGACTCCCCGATGCTCGAAAAGGTCATTGCCCTGGACATTTACAAGGTGAGCCAGGATGAGGTTCTCGATCGCGGCTCGGTGGAGATCTTTTCCGACCCGTACTCTTACCTGGGAAGCTATGCGGACACCTCGTACGCCGACCTCAAGACCCTCATGTTCGTCTCCCTGCTCCTGCCGGACGTTCCGGCATCCCCCGCGCTCATTCCCGGCCTTCCCGGGGCGTTCACCTACGAGGGGTTCCTCTACTACTCCCTGATCGAAAGCAGCGAGCTCGAAGCGGTCGAACTCGGCGACTGGCCTCTGAGAAAGGGCTACGCGGCGGGGTTCTACGATCAGAACGTGCCGGGCGACCCCCGGGACGACGCGTACGGCATGAGCGTCACGAGCATGTGCACCCTGAGGGATGCCAGCCTGAAGATCGGAAGCGGAGTGGTCCCTTATGCCGTGTACCGGGATTATTTTGCGGCAAACGCACCGGATTATTATTCGGATGTCTATTTCCTGGACTGGAACCTGCCCGCCAAGGTCCTGTGGCTCAACACCGAGTTCGGATACGGCAGCCAGCTCGCCGCTTATGGCGCCGCAGCCGTTATCCCGGGCCTGGGCCATCTGGATGTCCTTGCGAACAAAAGCTGCGTGAAGTCCGCCTGCTGGAAATACCTGGTCCAGTAGGAATCCGGGGGGGTTCGGGGAAAAGAATGAAAAACGGCGGGCCACCCTTCCGATGGGAGGGTGGCTGTGCCGGTCGATCAGGCGGCGTGGACGGCCTTCCTGCTCCTGCCGCCGCCACGGCGGCCGCCGCGGCCGTCGCGACCGTCGCCGCCCTGGCCCCTGCCGCGCCCCTGGCCCGGCCTGGACCTTCTGGCCTTGCTCTTGTCTTCCACGAGGAGGTCTTCCTCTGCCCAGACCACGGGGATCTTCATGCCGAGGTACTTTTCGATGGCCTCGAGGCAGTAGATGTAGTCCTCGCAGGCCAGCGATATGGCCTTGCCTTCCCTGCCCGCACGGGCGGTGCGGCCGATGCGGTGGACGTAGTCTTCACAGTCCTCCGGGAGGTCGTAGTTCACCACGAGATCGAGGTTGTCCACGTGCAGCCCCCGGGAGGCCACGTTCGTGGCCACGAGGATGCGGATCTGGCCGTCCTTGAGGCCGTCGATGATCCTGCTCCTCTCCTTCTGGTTCAGATCCCCGGTGATGTACTCGCAGGTGATGCCGTTCGTCCTGAGACGCCGGGCCACGGTCTCGGCCGTGTGCTTCATGTTGGTGAAGATCAGGCAGTTGCCCGGGTTCTCCCGGCTCAGGAGGCCCAGGAGCAGGGGCATCTTCTCGTGGTTGCCCACGTGGTAGAGCTCCTGGGTCACGGTTTCCACCAGCAGCCTGTCCGGTGCGATCTCCACCTCCTCGGGTTCGTTCATGAACCGCCAGGCGAGCTCCTTCACGAGGAAGCTCAGGGTGGCGGAAAAAAGCATGGTCTGGCGCTTGTGGGCGGGGGGCATCGCCTTGAGCATCCGCTTGAGGTCGGGCATGAAGCCCATGTCGAAGAGGCGGTCCGCCTCGTCGATGACCAGGATGTCCACGTCCTTGAAGCTCAGCTTGCGGGACTGGTGCAGGTCGAGCATCCTTCCGGGGGTGCCCACGATGATCTCGGCCCCGGCCTTGAGCTGCTTTTCCTGGAGGCTGTACCCCACGCCCCCGTAGATGCACGCGACCGTGAAGTCGAGGTGGGCGCCCAGGAGGTGGGCGTCGTTCTCCACCTGCACGGCGAGCTCGCGGGTGGGGACGATGATCATGGCTTTCTTGGCCTTGTTGTTCAGGAGGTTCTGAAAGATGGTGACGAGGAACGCCGCGGTTTTTCCCGTGCCGGTCTGGGACTGGGCGCACACGTCCTTTCCGGCGAGGCTGTGCTTGAAGGTGGACGCCTGGACCGGCGTGCACTGGGTAAAGCCTGCGTCTTTGATCCCGAGCATGATGCGCTCGTCGAGGTGCAGTTCACTGAAAAGCATTCTTTCTCCTTGGTAGGTTGATTGGTTGTGCTATCGACAACACGGTCCTGATTTCATGAATAAATTTTCCAATTTGGCCGTAATAATAGTATATCCACCCTGAAAGTCAAGGATAATCCATATGCACAGACCTGAAAGTCAAGGATAAATCTATATGCACATACGCGATTTTCTCTCCATTTTCACAGGAAGGGGGGGGCGGATACCCCTCCCGGGGCCGCCGGATGCCCGGGAACGGGGATATTTTTCCGGGACAACCCCTTGTATTTACCGGATGAGGGTGTTATTACATAAGCAACGTTGAGCAGAAACTGACCTATTACAAAATAACCCATCGAGGAGGATATTATGGGAAGCTTTCGAGTCAGGAGTTTGTTGATACTCGCAGTGTGCTGCTTCATGCTGGTCATCTCCAGCGCAGCATTCGCCGAGAACAGGGCCGGGGCGTTCACCGTCAGCCCCTTCGTCGGCAAGTTCATGTTCGACAAGCACGTGGGCTACGAGGACGACCTCATGTTCGGCGCAGGCCTGGGCTACAACTTCACCAAGGTTTTCGCCACGGAGATCTCCTATGCCCGGGTGAACACCGACCGTCTGGACAACCTCGGCAACAAAGTTGAAGGCGACTTGAGCCTCTACCGGCTCGAAGGCCTCATCCACCTTATGCCCGATTCATGCTTCGTGCCCTTCCTGGCTATTGGCGGCGGGCTGTATTCCCTTGACGCCGTGCCCGGCAAGACCGGCCGCGACAACGACGCGGCGGCCGACTACGGCGCGGGCTTCAAGTATTTCTTCAACCCCGACGTGGCCCTGAGGGCCGACGTCCGCCACATCCTGAACTTCAAGGGCGCCGACGAGGAGTACGACAGCAACTGGTTCTGGAACGCGGGCCTCACCGTCCTGTTCGGCGGTGCGAAGAAGGCCGAGCCGGCGCCCGTCGTCCAGGCTGCACCGGCCCCCGTCGAGCCGGCCCCTGCGGTTGTCCCCGTGGCACCCAAGGACACTGACGGCGACGGCGTCATCGACGACCTCGACAAGTGCCCCGACACCCCCAAGGGCGTGGCCGTCGACAAGGACGGCTGTCCGCTCGACAGCGACGGCGACGGCGTTGCCGACTACCTCGACAAGTGCCCCGACACCCCGGCCGGCACCAAGGTGGACGCCACGGGCTGCCCGATCCCCGAGAAGGCCACGGTAACCGAGGCGGGCACCTATGACTTCGGCATCATCTACTTCGACTTCAACAAGGCGGTCATAAAGCCCCAGAGCAAGCCGGTCCTCGCCAACGTGGTCGAATACCTGGAGAAGAACCCCAACGTGAAGCTGGAAGTCGAGGGCCACACGGACAGCGTCGGCCCCGATGCGGTCAACATGAAGCTCTCCGATGCGCGCGCCAAGGCAGTGAAGAGCTACCTCGTGGGCAAGGGCATCGCCGCCGACAGGCTCGGGACCAAGGGCTTCGGCGAGACCAGACCGGCCGCCACGAACAAGACCAAGGACGGAAGGGCGAAGAACAGAAGGATCGAGTTCCTGCCCATCCAGTAGCACATTTCCTTTCCTGTTACGTCCGGGAGACCGGGGCACTGAAAGCCCCGGCCTCCCTTTTTGCACCATCCCTCCGCCCCTCGCTGCCCGCGCAACAATGGGAGCTTGTCGGGCGGGTATTCTTCGAATATAAAATAGGGGGGGCCCGACCGGCTTTTCTTGCGGGAGACCTTCCTCGAGGTGAACGATGAAGCAGCACTACGATGTCCGGCTCGACAAAATGTTCTTCCCCAGGTCCGTGGCGGTGGTGGGCGCCTCCGAAGTCCCGGCCAAATGGGGCAACCTCATCCTCACCTCCATCCTCGGCTGGAGCTTTCCCGGCACGGTCTTCCCGGTGAACCCCAAGAAGGACATGATCCTCGGGCTCCCGGCCTATCCCAGCCTCAGGGACATCCCGGCCGAGGTGGATCTCGCCGTGTTCGCGGTCCCGGCCCAGCTCATCCCCGAAGGATTGAGGGACTGCGCGGCAAAGGGGATCAAGGCCGCGGTCATCATCTCGTCCGGCTTCCGGGAGATCGGCGCAGAAGGGGCGAAGCTCGAGGAGGAGATCGCAGCCGTCGCCCGGGAGCACGGCATCCTCTTCATGGGCCCCAACACCATGGGCATCGTTTCGGCCCACGCCTTCTTCGAGGCCATCCCCACGCCCACCGGCCCGGAGCCCGGGGGCCTGGCGGTCATTTCCCAGAGCGGCAACATCGGGCTCCAGATCCTCAAGTGGATCTCTCACCGGAACATCGGCCTCTCCATCTACGCGGGCACGGGCAACGAGACCATGCTCAAGGCCCACGAGATCCTCAAGTACCTGGGGGCCCGCGACGAGGTGAAGGCGATCGCCATGTACATCGAGGGCATCGACGACGGCCGGGCCTTCAGCACGGTGGCCGCCGAGGTCACCCGGAAGAAGCCGGTGGTGGCCATCAAGTCCGGCCGCTCCCAGGCGGGCTCGAAGGCGGCGCAGTCGCACACGGGCTCCATGGCGGGCTCCTTCGCGGTGTACAGCGCCATGTTCTCCCAGTCGGGGATCATCCAGGTCTCCACCCCCACGAGGCTCCTCCTCGTGTCCGCCGCCGCGACCCACCTGCCGGCGCCCCGGTCGAACCGGGTCGCCATCATGACCATCGGCGGCGGCTGGGGGATCGTGGCGGCCGACGAGTGCGAGGATGCCGGGCTCGTGCTGCCGCCCCTGCCGGATGGCATAGTGGAGGAGCTCGACGCCATCCTCCCCGCCTACTGGAACAGGCGCAACCCCGTGGACGTGGTGGGCGAGGGCGACCCCAACCTCTACCTCACCGTCATCGAGGCCCTGGCCCGGTGGGAAGAGGTCGATTCGGTCATCGCGCTCGGCGTCGTGGGCAGGTCGCGCTACGTGGAGGACTTCATCGCGGCCCAGGAGAAGCTCGACGGCAAGCTCTACACCCGCGAGCTCAAGCTCTCCATCCTCAAGGCCCAGATCCAGGCCGAGGAGCTCACGCTGTCGGGCATCGCCAGGATCCAGAAGGAGTCGGGCAAGCCCATCGTGGCCGTGGCCCTCACGGCGGGCGGGCTGAGCCTGGCCGACACCTCCCACGGCAAGGTCTTCGTGCTCTCCACCCCCGAGGACGCGGTGTCGATCCTGGGCCACCTGGCCTGGTACGGCAGGTACCTGAAGGAAAACGGTCCGGCATAGGGAGCCGGGCCTTCTTTCAATCCAGATCCGAAGAGGAGGTTTTCATGCCGTCTGGGGTTCGCCGCTTTTCCCGCACGTCGTGCGCTCTTTTCCCGGCCCTGCTCCTCCTGTGCCTGGCCTTCCCTCCCGGGGCGGCGGCACAGGCACCCCGCGCGGGGCACGACCTCGTCTTTTTGCCCGCCCACACGCTGGCGCGCCTCATCGCCTCCCGGGAGGTCACCTCCGTCCAGGTGGTCGAGGCCTTCCTGGCCCAGATCGGGGAACACAACGCAAAGCTGGGCGCCATCGTCACCCTCGACGGCCAGCGGGCGCTCGCCCGGGCCCGGGAGGCGGACGCGGCGCTGGCCCGGGGCGAGGTGTGGGGCCCCCTCCACGGCGTGCCCGTCACCATCAAGGACAACTACGCCACCAAGGGCCTCCGGAGCACGAACAGCTCCCCCGACAGAGCAGGGTACGTGCCGGCCTTCGACGCCACGGCCGTGGCGAGGCTCAAGGCGGCCGGCGCGATCATCCTGGGCAAGGAAAACCTGCCCCGGGGCGCCATGGACTACCAGACCCGCAGCCCCCTGTTCGGGGTGGCCTCCAACCCCTGGGACCTCGCCCGCACCCCCGGCGGGAGCACGGGCGGAGGGGCGGCGGCCGTCGCAGCGGGGCTCTCCCCCCTGTCTCTGGGCAACGACATCGGCGGCTCGATCCGCATCCCCTCCCACTACTGCGGCATCTACGGCCTCAAACCCACCGAGAACATGGTCTCGAGCTACGGCGTGCCCCCGGACACCCGGGGCTCGAAGTTCCGCGCCGTGCGCCACCTCAATGGCTTCGGCCCCCTGGCACGATCCATCGACGACCTCGAGCTGTGCCTGAAGGTCATCGCGGGGCCCGACACCCGGGACGTGGAGGTGCCCGCGATCCCGCTGGTCGACCCCCCGGCGAAAACGCTCGCGAGCCTCCGGGTGGCCTGGGCGGACGAGCTCGGGGGAGTGCCCGTCTCGGAGGACACGAAGAAGGCCCTGGCGGCGCTGGCGGCGAGGCTCGGGGAAAAGGGGTGCTCCGTCCGGAAGGCCTCCCCGGAGGGGTTCGACTACCCGAAGGCCTGGCAGACCTACGGGAAGATCATGGACCTGGAGCTGGGCCAGTACCAGTCGGGCTTCACGCGGTTCGTGAGCTATATTTTCGGGTGGCGCTACCGCAGGAACGTCCCGTTCCTTTCCCTGGCGTACCCGGCGACCTACCGCACGTACCTCGACGCCATGACCGCCCGGGACGGCTTCGTCTCGAAGATGGAGGGCTTCCTGGCGGATTACGACGTGTGGATCTGCCCCGTGGCCTCCACCACGGCCTTCAGGCACATCGCCCCGGACCGCTACTTCGGGCCCTTCCCCCTGTACAGCGAGCCGGTGGTGGTGGACGGCAGGCCGCTCAACTACCTGGCCGCGAGCGGCTGCTACACCACGCTCTTCAACCTCACCGGAAGCCCGGTGGTGGTCGTCCCCATCGGGTACACGAGGGAGGGCATGCCCATCGGGGCGCAGCTCGTGGGCAGGCGGTGGCGCGACCTCGAGCTCCTGCAGGCAGCAAGGCTCATCGACAAGGCCTCCGGCGCCTTCAGGCACCCGCCGGGGTACTGAGCAACCCCCCGCCCGAAAACGGGCCCCGCAGCTACAAAGGGGGCATGCCCGTGACGGAGAAGGACAGCACGACCTTCGCCTCGGCGCCGGGCTTGAGATCGAGGTCCCAGGAAAGGATGCCGTCTTTGTCCGGCACGGCCTTCGGGCTCGTCTCGACGAGGTCGACCCTGACGGCCTCGTCGCGGGAGAGCGGGATCTGGTCCTTGAGGGTGAGCCGGGCCGGGGTCTTCCGGGTGTTCTTCACGGTCATCGTACCGGTGTAGGTGGTCCGGTCCTTGCCCGTGAGCGTGCGCTCGTGGAAGGCCTTTTCCCTGCGCTCCACCGTGACCCCCTCGTCCCTGCCGAGGTCCACGGAGATCTTTTCCCCGGGCTGGGCGCCCTTGAGGAAGCCCCTGCCCGTGAACTCGCCCTCCACGAAAGCCGTGTACGACCCGGGCATGAGCGGCAGATCCGAATCCCAGGGGGCCGATGCCCGCAGGAAGACGGCGCTGTCGATCTTCGGGGCCGAAACCCGCTCCAAAACGGCCCTGACCTGCCTGTTCTGGAGCACCGCCGTCCGGGGCTTGCCGTCGCCCGGCAGGGTCACGGACCTGGCCGCCCCCACGATGTAGGACACCGCGGTGGCCCTGACCTCGGGCTCTTCGCTGCTGTCCTCCGCCTGCGCCATGGGCGCGGCGGCCAGGGCGGCCTTCTGCAGGGCTCCTTCGCCCCGGTAGGCCCTCGAAAGGCCGATCTCCCACGGGGAAAGCTCGGGGGCCCCGATGCCGAACCCGGGCCTGCCCGTGGCCACGGCCAGCTGGCCGATCTCCCAGTCGGTGCCCGTCGCCTGGCGCATGAGCGCTTTCGTCTCGATGGCCAGCCCCCCCGCCGCCGGGTCCGCGCGCACGGTGTACTCCGGGCTCCACGAGGCGTTCATGACGGCGTAGGAAACCTCGACCGGGCGCTCGGAATCGGTCTCGATGGTGATCTCGAAGCCGCGCCTGCCGGACACCTCGGCCAGCTCGGCCTCCAGGTCCTTCACCCTGAGGGAGAGCACCTCGATCTCCCGGTCCAGGGAGACGACCTTTTCATTGAGCCCCCCCACCTTCGCGTCGATGAAGGAGAGGGCTTCGGTGAGCCTCGTCTTCGAGAAGGGGGGTTCCTTCTCCCTGCCCCCGGCAACGTCGAAGATGAGCTCGATCTCCCGCTCCGCGGTGGCTTTCAGGCGTTTCTTTCCCTCGAGGGCCGTCCTGTTCCGGTCGAGGTCGGCCTTTATCCCCGCGGCGCGACCGGACATGATCCGCTTGGGCTCGACGCCGATGGACCTGATGGAGCCGCCCTGCAGGGGCACGACGGTCAGGGATTCCCTCACCATCTCCGGCGGGGCGTCCACGACGAGCTTCCGGTTGGCGGCCAGGCGCTCCACCGTGAGGAACGCCCGGTCCTGGTAGAGCACCACGCGCTTGAAGGCCTCGGCCTGCGCCGCGCTCGAAAGGACCAGCACCAGCAGGACCGCCAGAAAAGATCTTCTCATTTTACGCCCCCCCCTTTTTCGGTCTCCCTGATCATGATTTTCCCTGGGCCGGACCCCTTCCCGGCAGGATGCGCCGGGCCCCCGCCCTCCGGAGGGTTCGCGGCGCCCCGGGCCGCTCAGAAGCCGTAATACAGGCCCGCATTGACCACGCCCTGGCCGACGGCCTCGGAATCGACGGAGACCTTCAAGCCCTCGGGGCCGCTGAACACGGCGCCGCCGCCGTTGAAGAAGGCCGCGATGCCCCGGGCCTCCAGGCGGAACCCGAAACGCTCCGTGACATGGAGCCTGGTGCCGAACCCCAGGCTCGCGCAGAAGCGCGTCTCGGGATCGTACCCGGAATCCCCGGGCCTGAAATGGGCCACACCCACGGTGCCCACGAAATACGGCTCGCAGAAAGCGTTCGGTTTGAAGAGGGTCTCGCCAAAGACGTCCGTCGCCTGGGTGAGGATGACCGTGCCGCCGATCTGGAGGGTATGGATGTCCAGGTCGAACAGGTTCTGTCCGGAAAAGGCCCCCTCCTCGATCTCCAGCTCGGTCGACTGGCGGGAGTAGTAGATCTCGAACTCCGTGCCCTTCTCGTAGACGGTGTCCACCGCGACGGCGAAGCTGGGGCTTTCCCTGATGCCCAGGGAGACGTCATCCCCCTCGGCATCCCCTTCCTGGTCGAAGCCGCCGCCCATGGTATAGCCGGCCATGAGCGAAACCTCCCATCTCCGGGCGCTGCAGTCCTGGGCCAGGGCGAGGACCGCCGCCAATACGCACGCAATCGAAAGCGCCAGCTTCATGGTGCCCTCCTCCGTACGGCTTTTATATACCGGGGGAGGCTTTCCGCGCAATGGACAAGCGTGCGGGGGGCCCCGCATTTACCCTTTGTCCCGGCCCCGGGAATATGAGAAAAGGGGGCATGGGATTCATACGCATGAAGGGTGTCGCAGGGCTCGTCTTCGTCCAGGACGGGGGTGACGGGCCCAAGAAGCACCCCTGCCCGGACTGCCATTTCTGCCAGTGGTGCAGCGACAACCGCTGCGGGCTGTGCCTCGAGGGTGCCTCCCGCCCCCCTGCCACAAGCCCGGCAAAGGGCTGCCGCCGCAGGAAAAAACCGGGCGGGGAGAAGCCCGGCGCGTGAGAAAGGGGAGAAGGGCGGTGCCGGGGCCCGTCACCGGCCGTCCGGGCGCTCGCGGGGCAGGCTGATGGTGAACGTGCACCCCCTGCCGGGCGTGCTCTGCACGGTGATTTCCCCTGCGTGAGCCTTGACGACCGCCTTCACGAGGCTCAGGCCCAGGCCGTTGCCCGGGGTCGAGCGGCTCCGGTCGCCGCGGTAGAACCGCTCGAAGATCCTGTCCCGGTCTTTGGCTTCCAGTCCCGGCCCGTCATCGACGATGGCGATGGCCACGTGCCCGGGCGTTCCGGTGACCCTGATCATGACGTGCCCGCCCGCGGGGGTGAACTTCACGGCATTGTCGATGAGGTTCGATACCGCCCGCTGGAGCCTGGAACGGTCGCCGGGCACCGGGAGGGGTGTTTCCGGGCAGTCGATGCCCAGGTGGAGGCCTTTTTCCTGCGCCACTTCCTCGAAAAGCTCGGAGGCGTCCCGGGCGACCAGGCAGATGTCCACCGCCGAGGACGAGTCCGCCCCGGCCCCCGCATCGGTTTCCGCGATCTCCAGCATGGTGTTGATCATGGACACGAGCCGGTCGCACTCTTCCACCACCATCCCGGCCATCTCCTGGTAATCCGAGAGGTTCTGGTCCCCGGTGAGCGTCGTTTCGGCTGCGCCGCGCATCCTGGTGACGGGGCTGCGCAGGTCGTGGGCGATGTTGTCCGTCACGTTTCCCAGGTCCTTGATCAGGACCTGTATCTTCTCGATCATCTCGTTGAAGGTGACCGCAAGGTCGACGATCTCCCGGCCCTCGTTGCCCAGGGGCACCCTGCTGTCGAAGTCTCCCGTGCCGATGCGCAGGGCCGCCTCCCGCACGCGGGACACGCCCTGCATGGCGCGCCTGGTCAGAAACCACCCCACGATGCCGCCGCACACCAGCATGAACACGAAGGCCTGGGAGAACACCTGGCGGAAGTCCTCCAGGATCTCGTCGTCGTCCCTGAGGCTGTAGCCGACCTGATAGACCGTTCTGTCCCCGCCCATGAGGGACACCAGCCGCACCTGGTGATGGCGGCCCGGGACCTGGAGGGTCTCGAAGCGGGGGGTGTTTTTCGGCAGGTCGGGAAACTGCGTGCCGCTGACCCCGGGCCCTCCCCAGGGGCTCATTTCGGAGGTGACGACCACCGTGAGGTCAGGCGAGAGCACCCGGGCGAACATCCGGTTGACGCCCTCGGTGTCCTCGAGGATCTTCAGCTCGGCAAGTGCCCCCTCCTTACCCCTGGTCTCATGGATGTACTTGAGCTCGCTCACCATCTGGAGGACCTGCCCTTCCGTGCGGCTCATGAGGTCCCTGGCCAGGGTGAGGTACACCAGGACGAAGACCAGCCCCGCCACCACCGACGAGAGCCCCACGTACAGGAGGGCGATGCGGAAGGTGACGGTCCGGGGGAAGAGGCGCATCACTCGACCTTGTAGCCGACGCCCCGCAGCGTGTGGATGAGCTTGCGCTCGAACCCGCGGTCCACCTTGTCGCGCAGCTTGCAGATGCGGGACTCCACGATGTTGGTCTGCGGGTCGAAGCTGTAGTCCCAGACGTTCTCGATGATCATGATCTTCGACACGACGCGCCCCCTGTTGCGCATGAGGTACTCGAGCAGGGCGAACTCCTTGGCCTGCAGGTCGATCTCCCTGCCCGCCCGCCAGACCTTGCGGCGGACGATGTCGAGGGAGAGGTCCGCGACGCTCAGGGACGTGGGCTCGGTTATGGCCGCCGCCCGGCGCATGAGGGCCTGGATGCGCGCCAGCAGCTCGGAGAAGGCGAAGGGCTTGGGGAGGTAGTCGTCCCCGCCGCTCTGGAGCCCCTTGATCCGGTCGTCCACCGTGCCCTTGGCGCTCAGGAAGATGACCGGCGTCAGCACCTTGTTCCGGCGCAGCCCCTCCACCATGCTCAGCCCGTCGAGGCGGGGAAGCATGATGTCCACCACGGCGGTGGCGAACTCCTCCGTTTGCGCCAGCGAAAGGCCGGTCTCGCCGTCCGGCGCGTGCTCCACGACGTAGCCCGCCTGCCTGAGGCCCTTGATGATGAAGGCCGCGGTGCGCTCGTCGTCCTCTACCAGCAGGATCTTCATGGCCCCCTTCTACCACAGGTGGGCGGGGTAAAACAAATTACCTTCAGCTCATGTTTGCCCCGAACATGACCAAAAGATCATGTTCCGATCATTCAGTGCTCAAGTTGAAATGTCACCCTGCGCCCATGCACCCCGAAAGACACCATCATGGGAACACGGGCACGGGGCCGGATCCGGTTGGGAACGGGCGGCACACCGACGTCACCCGCCTGCAGGCCCGTAGCCCTCTGCACCCATGGCGAAAACGGGCACCGGAGGGGGACCGCCCGTGACTCTGCAAAACCGGCTGACCCGCGCTGCAGGCCCGCTTTTGCCCGTGCTCGCGTTCTTCCTCTCCTCGCTCGTGTTCCTGAGCCTTGCCCGGCTGGGGTTGATCGCCTGGAAGTGGGACCGGGTGAGCGCCGTCTCCGGCCTGTGGACGGTTCT
>ERZ1645192.24-NODE-24-length-90461-cov-22.149337_pt1 | contig 90461 bp, 81 predicted proteins | sample MGYA00575354_ERZ1645192 | MGnify/ENA primary metagenome ERZ1645192 (study PRJEB40844, sample SAMN11349763) | freshwater sediment metagenome | isolation source: river sediment | host: Sediment | place: India: Faizupur Khadar , New Delhi | collected 2017-02-21 ... | reverse complement strand
TCATTATCTGACTGTTGCAACGAATCACTCCCGCTGCATTTCCAGGTTGAGTACTCTTTTTTAAAGCCCAGAATGACGGAGTAAAGCGCACCGGGTTCTGTTTTTATCAGTGTAGAAAGGTCGATTGAAAAACGGTTCCATTTCCCATGGTCTGTGACACCCTGCAGTGGCATGGTTTGCTGCAGGACAATCCTTCCAACCCTGGCCAGTTCCGAATTGGTATTCAGCTCATTCACCTGGAGGAATTGCGGTATGTTCTTTTCAAAAATCCTGACTACCTTAATGTCCACCGCATTCAGGTTGACCGCTTCAAATGGAAGCAACATCCCGTTGGAACTTGGGAGGATCACCCCGTCGCCCGTAAAACGGATACCCGGGTGGGTGTTTTCAATCGTCACCTCCTGAATTACTTTTTTGCCCAGTCTTTTGGCCTGGCAATTCCGGATGGTTGGTTCCAGCGTGACTTTAAGTTTTGAATCTTGATTTTCAGGAAGATAAATCCAAAGAATGTTGTCTTCAACCGAATAACGCAGATCGTTGTACCGACCAACACGAAAAAGTCCGTCAAGATTCTGCCCCGGATCGAGAAGGTCAGAGAATTGCACCATCAGGCAACCCTGGTCAGCCGGGAAACTACTGATCCCGGTCACGATAAAATCACTCAACGAGGGGATGTCAACCTTCAAAGATCCCTTTGTTACAACGCCGATGGGATCGCCGTTGTAAGTCAGCTTCACTTCCCCGGCTTTAGATTGACGCCGGATAGAGTCCACCTGGAAGATATGGGTTTTATTTTTACGGTCGTGCGACCAGGTAACAGGTAATTCCGTTCCTTCCTGGCTGGCTTTGAGGGTTGCTTCCACAGCCTGGTCATCGGCCACATCGGAGGTCATCAGGGTGCCTGTCAGAAACTCCCGTGAGAAATCTGAAGATGAAACAGCCCGGTAGTTGTTCACTGTGATACTGATCTCTTGTTTCATGGTCTGGACCTGGAAAACCATGGTTTTCAGCGAGTCGGGGACAGCGACCAGTTTTGAAAGGTAGAAACTGACGGTGAAGCGCTGGTCTTGCGACAGGGGTTCATCAGGCCTGAACTCCAGGGTTCTGCGGTCACTCCAGTAGGTTTTTCCTTTGACAGCCGGCCGGATTTCAAAATAGGCTTCTGTCAGAGGCATGTTCAATGACAACGTGTCGGAATAATCATCGTTCATCCGGACTTTGATGACCGACCGGGTTGAGATAATCCCGGAGGTAAAGGCCTGGATATACTGGCGGAACGCTGGATTCACCCTGATCAGTCGGGTCTCCCGCTGACAACCGGTGAGTGCTGTGATGATCAAGCCGGAAGCCAGGTTAAGGATAAGCAATAATGGAATCAGTGGTCGCTTTTTCATGGTTGAACTTTCTTGAAAACAATATTAACAAAAAACAACAATAACCTGTTAAAATAGTGTTAATCGACGACCAATGATTTTGAAAATCGGAGGATAACATTGATCTTTGCATACCAATCAATCCATTTCCTTATGAAACATTCAATGTACCTGCTTCTTTTCCCGGTCGTTCTCGCCTTTTCAGCCTGTAATTCATCCACGGATAAAAATTTGAACGCCAAAGCCGATACCACACGAATCTCGGTTCTGACCTTTACCCGGCAAGCCGATTCGCTGGTGAACAAACCCGTTATGATCGAAGGAACCGTTTTTCATACCTGTAAGCATGGTGGTAAAAGGCTCTTCCTGGTCGATGGAACCGATAGTATTCGTGTAGAAGTTACTGCCGGTGAGCAAATTGCCAAATTCGACGAATCGTTGATTGGTAGCCGGATCCTCATTACCGGCCTGCTTCGCGAAGAAAGGATTGACACCAAGTACCTTAACGAATGGGAAGCTGAAGTTAAAAAACCGGAAGAAAACCACGGTGCCGGTCTTCATACAGGGGCTAAAGGACATGAAGATCAGGGTGTTCAGGAGAAATTAGACCAAATCGCGGCCTTGCGGGCCGATCTGAAAAACAGCGGAAAAGACCACCTCTCCTTTTTTTCTGTTGAGGCCATCTCCTACAAAGTCATTCAATAATCATGCAAGCGAAAACCCTCCGCCGGTGGAATAACATTCTTCACCGTGATATCGGTTATCTCTGTTTTGGAATGACCATCATTTACGCGGTCTCAGGGATCGTCCTGAATCACTTTAAATCAGGCGATTTCATGCATCCTGATTACAGCAAGTCATACCATGAGTACACCGTACCGATACCACCCTCCGGTGCAGTCGATCAGACCTATGTATTCAAAGTACTTGAAAAAGTGGGGGAACGACGGCATTACAAGAGCCATATCACCGGTGAAGGGTATGTACAGATCTTTTTAGACAACGGATCGTGTTACGTGGATCTCAATACCGGCGCAGCACAGTTGGAAAAGAAAACAACCCGGTACGTAATCAGGGAGTTCAACCTTTTGCATTATAACAACCTGAAGCGATTTTATACGTGGTTCTCTGATCTTTATGCAGCCGGATTGATCATTTTGGCCATCACGGGCCTCTTCGTGTTGCGGGGAAAAAACGGCATCATCGGACGGGGCGCCTGGCTGACCGCCATCGGGATCCTGATCCCGGCATTGTTCCTTTTAATCTATTGGTAGTCCCTGTCGTATGAAGAAAACTTCCGGTTTATTCTTCCTCCTTTTACTCTCCTTCGGCTCCAAAGCACCGGCGCAGGGCAATGAAAAAAGCCCGGTTGATTGTGTGAACCCGTTTATCGGTACGAAAGAGATGGGGCATACCTTTCCCGGAGCTTCTGTCCCCTTTGGTTTTGTTCAACTCAGCCCCGATACCGATACCGTCCCTTATGAAAAAGAAGGTCGTTATAACCCGGACGTCTATCGCTATTGCGCAGGTTATCAATACGATGACCCTACCATTGTCGGTTTCAGCCATACCCATTTCAACGGCACCGGGCATTCTGACCTGGGAGATTTTCTGCTGATGCCCACGGTTGGGAAACTGCAACTGAATCCCGGCACTGCTGACCACCCTGAAACCGGCTACCGGTCAACCTATCGGAAAGCCTCCGAACAGGCTTCCCCCGGTTATTATCGTGTCCATCTCGATGAACCGGATGTGGAAGCAGAACTTACAGCCACCACCCGTGCCGGTTTTCACCAGTACACTTTCCCTGCTACCGACAGCGCCCACATCATCCTGGATATGATCCACGGGATCTACAATTATGACGGGAAAGTCCTTTGGGCTTACGTCAAGGTGGTCAATGACACCCTGGTCACCGGGTACCGGTTGACCTCCGGATGGGCCCGGACCCGTTACCTTTATTTCGCGATGGTGTTTTCAAAACCTTTCACTTCGTACGGATACAGGAATGAAGAACAGCCCGTGTACCGTGGCTTTTGGAGGAAGTTCAAAGTGAATGAGAATTTCCCCGAAATGGCCGGTAAAAAGATCAGAGCCCATTTTGATTTCACTACAAACCAGGGAGAGCAAATCCGCGTTAAAATGGGCCTCTCCGCGGTGAGCATGGAGGGCGCCATGAAAAATCTGGAAAAGGAAATTCCCCATTTTGATTTCCCGAGGACATGCGGAGAGGCGCGCGAAAACTGGGAAAAGGAACTTGGAAAAATAGAGATCACAACCTCTCCGGACCGCCGGATTAATTTTTATACCGCATTGTATCACAGCCTTTTATCTCCTATGGTCTATATGGATGTGGATGGCCGCTACCGGGGTGTTGACCAGGAGATCCACCAGGCTGAAGGGTTCACCAATTATACAACCTTCTCCCTCTGGGACACTTACCGCGCCCTTCATCCTTTGCTTATATGGCTCTATCCCCTGCGCACCTCCGATATGGTCAATTCCATGCTGGCTCATTACGATCAAAGTCCGGAAAAGATGCTTCCGGTCTGGTCGCATCACGGCAACGAAAACTGGTGCATGATCGGCTATCACAGTGTAGCGGTCATTGCCGATGCCTGGGTAAAAGGCATCAGAGGTTTTGACGGAACCAAAGCTTTCCGGGCTTGTGTGTCTACTGCGGAGAATCGCTGGTACGACGGTATCCGTGACTATTTACAATATCACTACGTCCCGGATGATAAACTGTCGAATGCCGCTTCGGTTACCCTTGAATATGCTTATGATGATTATACCATTGCACAATTTGCCAGGGCGCTGGACCAATCTCCGGAGATACCTGAACTGGACAAGATGGAGATCATGGAAAAACTTCCTTTGTTTGACCAACGGGCGCTTTGGTACAGAAATCTCTTCGATCGCTCCACCGGTTTTATCAGGGCGAAAAACAGCAATAATCAATGGAAAGATCCTTTTGATCCCCTGAGCACCCACGGGCAAGGGTTTATTGAGGGAAACGCATGGAATTACAGTTTTTTTGTTCCCCACGATGTCAAAGGATTAAAAAACCTTATGGGAGGAGACCGCCCCTTCATCCGAAGGCTCGATTCGCTCTTCACCATGCACCTTGATGATAAATATTTTGCGGAGACCGAGGATGTTACGCGGGTGGGACTGATCGGTAATTATGTTCATGGCAACGAACCCAGCCATCACGTGCCTTATCTCTATAATTTTACTTCCCAACCCTGGAAAACGCAGGAACGGGTGAGGGAGGTGGTCAGTACCATGTATCGGAACGAACCCGGCGGTTTGTGCGGGAACGACGATTGCGGACAGATGAGCGCGTGGTATATTTTCAGCGTATTGGGGTTCTACCCGGTCTGTCCCGGTACCGATGGCTATCTTATCGGAGCTCCGGGTGTCAACCAGGCGAAGATAACCCTTGATGAGGGTACTTCCCTCATCATTACCGCCCGGAACCTGAGTGATAAAAATATTTACGTTCAGTCCGTATCCCTTAACGGGCGCAAGCTGGACCAACTATCACTGAAACATTCCGACCTCGTCGCCGGAGGAGAACTGGTCTTTGTGATGGGGTCCGGGCCAGCCTCCCATTGGAGACCCGTCAACCAGCCATGATCTGGTTTTTTAAAAAAAACTTGACTTTTCCGAAAAATATCAGTATTATTGCAATATCATTTTGATATTATAATAAAATCACTATCATGAATATGGAAAAAGAAAAAGTTACTTCGGCTGCATCGGGTTATGTGGCCGTGATTTTGTTGTTCCTCCTTTTGGTTGCGGGAATCTGCGGGTTGGTTTTCTTGAATCAGTTTGCATGGGCCATTGTGGTATCGTTAGTACTTGTAGCATGTGCAATTTTTATTGCGATCGGGCTCCTTGTGATCAATCCCAATGAATCTTCCGTGTTGGTGCTCTTTGGCGATTACCGGGGAACGTTGAAAGACAACGGCTTTTTTTGGGTCAATCCCTTCCTGGTGCGCAAGAAGATCTCGCTGCGGGCCAGAAACCTGAACCGTGAGCCGATAAAAGTCAACGATAGACTGGGCAATCCGATCATGATCGGGATTGTGCTGGTATGGAAGGTAGAAAACACCTACCGGGCCGCTTTTGAGGTGGATGATTTTACCCATTTCGTGGATGTTCAGAGTGAGGCAGCCACCCGGAAATTAGCCGGGCATTATGCTTATGATAACTTTGACGATGACCAGAAGGAGATAACGTTACGGGCAGGAGGCGAAGAGGTACATCAGGCGCTTGAGCGTGAACTTTCAGAACGGCTGGCCATGGCGGGGATCAGGGTGTTGGAAGCCCGGATCAGTTACCTGGCTTATGCTTCCGAGATTGCCGGAGCTATGTTGCGCCGGCAACAGGCTACAGCCGTGGTGGCAGCCCGGACAAAAATCGTGGAAGGGGCTGTAAGTATGGTAGAACTGGCGTTGGATCAGCTCAGTAAAAAACAGGTGATCGAGCTGGATGAAGATAAAAAAGCCACGATGATCAGCAACCTGATGGTGGTGCTTTGTTCAGACAAGGACACCACTCCGGTGGTCAATACGGGAACTTTGCACCAGTAATCAAGATATGGCTGCGAAAAAAGTCTTTATGCTGAGACTGGATCCCGGTGTCTATGAAGCGCTTGAAAAATGGGCGGCTGATGAATTCCGTTCCGTGAACGGCCAGATAGAATGGATCCTCGACTCAACGCTGAAAGAACACCGAAGGAGTTCTAAGAAAAAACAGAAGCCGGAAGACCATTATTTGCTTTAATCACTGCTTATGATACTTTTTGGAAAACCAAAACGTGAACCCGACCGGCCGGTTCTACGTCCGGAAATGACACCGATTGACTGGATTATGGAGTGCGTTGCCCTTCTGGGATTATTGGCCTTTGTAGGAACCATGGTCTACTTTTTTCCCAGGTTGCCCGGCAGAATTCCCTCCCATTTCGACGCCGCTGGTTATCCTGACGAATGGGATGGAAAATCATCACTTTGGGGGTTGGCCGCAATCGCGTTCTTCATCTATACTTTGCTGACCCTTTTGAATCTCATCCCTCACCGGTTCAATTTTCCCGTCAGGATCACACCGAACAATGCGTTGCGACAATATACGATGGCCATCCGTCTTGTACGTTACCTGAAAGGTACCCTTGTATGGATGTTCTTTTACATTCAGTGGTCGATCCTTCGCGTCGCACTCTTTAATTCTTCCGGGATGGGGGAATGGTTCCTTCCTGTCACTATTGTGATTTTTCTCCTGCCATTGATCGTTTACGCCGTGCTCTCCTTGAAAAAAAGCTGACCGGAAGTTTCTCCCGTACGTTTTTTTCCTTACCTTAGCACGTTAACAAGTTTCCTTATACGGAGCCGGCCGGATAGAAAATCGGGTATCTGATCTTTCATGGTGCGGGATTTTATGGAACACTTTGAAAGGACAAGGAAACCTAAAATCAACCTATTTCTTTCCCATGGAACAGGCTATCAATATATTACACCTTGAAGACAACGAAAATGATTCGTTGCTGGTCAAAATCCTCCTTCAACGGAGTTTTAAACATTTTGATTACTATTTTGCCGATAATGAAAAGGATTTTATCGCTATACTTGAAAGCCGCCCGATCGATATCGTTCTGTCTGACCTGAAACTTCCCGATTACAGCGGATTGGAAGCCATGGCTTATGTGAAAAAAAATTATCCTCTCATCCCTTTTGTTTTTGTAAGTGGCACCATGGGAGAGGAAGCCGCCATCGAAACAATGATCAAAGGGGCAACAGATTATGTTCTTAAAAATAGAATGGAACGATTGGGCCCGGCCGTGAACCGCGCTTTGCGCGAGTCAAAACTCGCGCGGGAATACCGCCTGGCCACGGAAGCGCTGGAAACTCGCGAACAACAGTACCGCATCCTGGTTGAAGGGATGAACGAAGGGTTGACCATGGTCGACTGCGACGACAACATCACCTTCGTTAATGGTAAATTCTGCGAGATGACCGGTTATACCCCCAAAGAACTGATCGGTCAGAAAAGCATTGAATTCCTTTTCAATGATGAGAACAGCGTCTTTCTTAATGAAAGAAACAAGGTCAGAGCCACCGGATTGAAAGAGACCTATGAGATCCAATTGCTGACCAAAAACAAGAGGCTTCTTTGGGTAAGGATCAGCGGCTCCCCGGTGTTCAATGAACAAGGCGTGTTTGCGGGCTCTATCGGAGTTTTTGAAAACATTCAGGAGGCAAAACAAAAAGAACAAACCATCCTTTTACAGGGATCAGCGCTTAACGCGACAGCCAATGCCATCGTCATCACCGACATCAATGGCACCATTGAATGGGTCAATCCATCGTTTACGACCCTCACCGGATATACCCTGCCGGAAGCACAAGGGAAAAACCCCAGCCAACTGGTCAAATCGGGCCACCATCCCGCAGAATTCTATAACCACCTATGGACTACAATTCTTTCCGGGATCTCCTGGAAAGGAGAAATGATCAACCGGAAAAAGGACGGATCGTTGTACGTCGAAGAACAAAGCGTCACCCCTATCAAAAATGGGGAAGGAAAGATCACCCATTTTGTAGCCATTAAATCAGACATTTCGGAGCGGAAAAAAGCTGAAAAAGAGTTGATGGCTGCCAAAGAAAAAGCAGAGACCAACGACCGCCTGAAAACTGCCTTTATCAACAACATTTCGCACGAAGTCAGAACCCCGCTCAACGCAATCCTGGGTTTCAGTCAACTGATCACCCGGGAAGATCTATCACCGGAAGAAAAGGAAAATTTTTATTCGATGATCCGTTCCGCTAGTGAACGACTGATCAATACCATTACCGACTATATCGACATTTCATTGATCACCTCCGGAACGATTCCTGTCAGTTGTACCTCCTTTGATCCCAAAGAACTGTTGAGCCAGCTTAAAAATGAATTCGAACCATCTTGTATTCATAAAAATCTGGATCTCACTGTTAAAACAAAGAATACTCCTGCAGCCCCTTTGTTTTCCGACCGCGACCTGTTGTACAAAAGTCTTGCTCATCTTCTTGATAATGCCGTGAAATTTACCCATCTGGGTTCCGTCGAAATCGGGTTCGACAGCAGTGAAGATTGTTGTGAATTTTTCGTAAAGGATACCGGAATAGGAATTGCAGAGGAAGCCCTTCAGGGCATTTTTGATAACTTTTTTCAGGTTGAAACATCCAATACCAGAGGATATGAGGGGAGCGGACTGGGATTATCGATCGCAAGGGGTTTGACCCGCACCATGGGAGGTGATATCCGGGTTGAATCACAAGTCGGGCAGGGGACGACCTTTTTTCTCGATTTACCTTTGACGCCTGGATCCTCCCGCTTGTCCGCGCCTGAAGAAAAAAAAGAGATCCTGAAATCCGATATGTGCCAAACCATCCTGATTGCCGAAGATGATGATTCAAACCTGTTTTACATTCAGACACTACTGAGAAAAACCAGGCTTGTCATTTTCAAGGCAAAAAACGGGAAGGAAGCAGTCGATTTGTGCCTGACACATCCTGAAATATCACTGGTTTTGATGGACATGAAAATGCCTGTCATGGACGGACAAGAGGCAACCCGGCTGATCAAAATGCAAAGGCCGGATGTGGTCATTATCGCCGTGACCGCTTTCGGCATGAGCGGCGATGAACAAAGGTTCCTGGATGCCGGATGCGATGACTATCTCCCTAAGCCCATTAAAAAGGAGGAGTTCTTCTCCAAACTCAGCGCCCATGGAATCATCCTCCCCGGTTGATCCCCGCAAAGGTATTTTTTTCTACTTTTGCTGAAAATCGTCTGAATGAACTTCATCGAAGAACTCCGGTGGCGAGGCATGATCCATGACATGACACCCGGAACAGAAGAACAACTGAACAGGGAGATGACTTCCGGGTATATCGGTTATGATCCCACCAGTGACTCTTTGCATATCGGGAACCTTGCTTCGATCATGATGCTGGTCCATCTTCAGCGTTCCGGCCACAAACCCTATGCACTCGTTGGCGGAGCAACCGGTATGATCGGAGACCCATCCGGGAAATCGGAGGAGCGTAACCTTCTGGAAGAACCGGTTCTCAGGCATAACCAGGAGTGTATCAGAAAACAACTGGAAAAATTCCTCGATTTCAACTGCGGCGCCAACGCGGCAGAAATGGTCAATAATTACGACTGGACCCGGAATTTCAGCTTTCTGGAATTTCTCCGTGAAGTGGGAAAACACATCACGGTCAATTATATGATTGCCAAAGATTCGGTCAAAAAAAGGATGGAATCGGGTTCCGGTATCTCCTTTACCGAATTCAGCTACCAACTGGTCCAGGGTTTCGATTTCTGCTGGTTGTTTGAACACAACAACGTCAAACTGCAGATGGGTGGTTCCGATCAGTGGGGAAATATCGTCACCGGTACCGAACTGATCCGCCGTAAACTGGGAGGCGAGGCCTACGCTCTGACCTGCCCTTTGATTACCAAGGCCGATGGAGGAAAATTCGGAAAATCTGAAGCAGGCAACATCTGGCTCGATCCGACCAAAACCTCACCCTACCAGTTTTACCAGTTCTGGCTCAATACTTCCGATGAAGACGCCGCCAACTACATTAAAAAATTTACGTTGCTGTCTGAACCAGAAATTGGCGAACTGATGGTTCAGCACCAGGAAGCACCGCATCTGCGAATCCTCCAAAAAGCCCTGGCAAAAGAGATCACGATCAGGGTCCATTCAGAAGAGGAATACCAATCAGCCGTGGAAGCTTCAGGGATCCTGTTTGGAAAAGGAACTACCGAAACCCTCCGGAAACTCCCGGAATCAACCCTGCTGGCTATCTTCGAAGGAGTCCCCAGATGCGAAATCCCCATGACTACCATCAATGAATCCCTTCTGCTTATTGACTTGCTCACTGTATCTACAAACATCTTCCCCTCAAAAAGCGAAGCACGCCGGATGATGAAAGACGGCGGGGTTCAAATCAATAAAAGAAAAGCCGATGAATCCCTTTTGATCTCTGCCGGAGACCTCCTCAATGGGAAATATCTCCTGATCCAGAAAGGTAAAAAGAATTATTACCTTATTAAGGCTATCTGATTTTTCACAATCCATAAATTATTGAATAACTATATTTTAAAAATACATTCATGAGGTACTTCGCTATTTTATTTTTGCTGGTGTTTTCCTTCGGACAAACCCGGGCCCAGGTCACCCTTGAAAAAACAATGACCGAATCCACCTGGTATACCCAGTTGCCCACTGCAGGTTATAAATATTTTGGGATGGATGTGACCAACAACCAGTGCAAAATCTATAATCTTGATTACACATTGTGGAAAACCATCCAGTTGTCCATCCCTACCGGATACACTTTGTATGATATTCAGTTTGTTTCCCAAAATCTTTTTTCGACCGATGGGCAGATTGGCTTGGCCTACATGTACTACCAGTACAATTCCACCGGCCAGTATTACACTTACGGGGTGAAAATCATAAAAGAAAACGGGACGATCCTGGCAACCATCCCGGGAGCTGCCTATATGTATGTCATACCGACCGGCTCCAATGGCACCAAATTCATCACCTATCAGTTTGATTATTCCACTTGGCCTTACTTCCAGGGAACCAACATCTATTCCCTGCCCGGGACCCTCGTCAATGCCCCTGAAAATCCGGTTCGTGAACAGGATCTGATGAAAAATCCCTATCCCAACCCATCCACAACACAGATCACCATTCCCCTCTCCCTTTCTGCACAAGATATCTCCGGCACATTGGTAGTTACCGATATGAACGGGAAAGAGATCCTGAACAAAGCCCTGGTCAGTGGTCAAAAGGAAGTGCTGGTGAACACGACTTCCTTTCCACGCGGGTTGTACCACTATTCCATCATCGCGGGTGGAATTCCTTCGGAAAACGGAAAATTTATTGTTGAAAGGCCCTGAAACGCTTTATTCTACAAACTGCCGGGCATAGTATTTTGCGGTCAGTTTTTCCCCGGTAGCCTTTTCGATCATTTCATTCCAGTACCACTTGCTGCCCGGCATGAAGAGTTTCTCTTTCAGAAATGCTCCCACTTGTTGATTCCCGGCAAAACTCTGGAACCTGAAATCATCCGAATGAAGGATGTTGGTCACGATATAATAATAGAGTTGAGACGCTAACAGTTCTCCCAACAGGTAGTTGTGATAATAACAGGGATAGGTTGCGATGTGGATTTTCGTTGCCCAGTCAGGTTCATTCCTACCCTCGGGGCGTTTCATCAGTTGGTATTTTTCTACGAGATCCCACCAGAACTTGTTAAGGTCCTGATCTGGATTCTCGTACATCCCCTTTTCAAACCGGTACATCACCTGCGCCCAACGGCTGAAAACAAGCTGCTCAAGCCGGAGAGATTTGAAACAATTGTCGGCGATTTTCATTTTCTCCTCTTCGCTGATCCCGGTCATATCCTTGATCCACTGTGGATTTGACGAAAACCGTCCAAACAGCATGGCGATGGCCTCGGTAGTAAAGGTATGGGCCGGATCATGCAGGATGAAAGGCAACTTCGTGTCGATGCCCAAATCATACACCGCGTGGCCGAATTCATGCAGCATGGTATTCATCCAGGTTGCATTGGATTTTATGTTACATAAAACCCTCACGTCGCCGGCATGGTCGATATCGATGCAAAAAGCGTGCTGATTTTTTCCTGGTTTTTCGTATAAATCACTGTTTTTTATTATCTTATCAATTGGAAGGCCGATTCCTCCATAGTATGAGGAGGCCAATTGCTCGAGGTTTTTATCCTTGTAATAGCGGTCGAGATCGACATCATAGATACGGGGCGCTTCCTGGAAGAAACGGTTCTGGTAACTCCATGGCATCAGTTCGTCCCTGCTTTTCAGGTTATAGTATTTAACAAAGTAGTCATCGATATCGGTTTTCACCTTCTCAAAATCCTTTTTGGTCAGGGTGTCAAGCTCGGTGAAAAGGTCACTGATCTCTTTGGGATCCTGATCGCCGAGGGTCAGGCTCATTTCATGATAATTTTTAAAACCCAGGGCAGTTGCAACTTCGTTGCGCAGTTTGACAAGTTTCCGGATATCGTCGGCCACGACGGTACCGATTTTTTTCTGAGCCTCCCACACCTCTTGTTGGTATTTTACATCTTTGGAAGTACGCAGGATCTCTTCCACATCGTTGTCGCTCAATTTTTTCCCTCTGACCTCGGTCCTGAAGTTGCCATATTTCTGTTCAATGGTCGTACCAAGGCGTATCATGGCGTTCAGTTTTACAGTATCGGCTTTGGCCATCAGGAAAGAACGGTATAAAACATCCAGCTGACGGATCAAAAGGCTGTCGGTGATCAGTCCTGAAACTTTGATCTCTTCCAGTTTTTTCAGTTTGTCCTTGTCGGCATATAAAGCCATCATCTTCAGGTTCAGGGCTTCAGCTTTTTGAAAATCCTCAGGTTTTCCTGAAATGGCGGCTTCCCAGGAGGCCACGGCTGTCTGTTGGTACAAGGGGATCAGGATTGAATCGTGTTTCCTGATAAAATCTGTCAGTTCTTTTTTCATGGTTTCCTGTCGGGATGTACACGCGGTCATCACAACGAAAAGGAAGGCCACGGCGGATAAAAATTTTAGATTTTTCATATTCCTGAGATTAAAAAATAGGCTTATCCATTCATTAACAGCATCTTGTTTATTCGATTCTCCAGGTGGATCCCTCTTTTCCGTCTTTAACCACGATATGAAGTTTTTGCAGGGCATCGCGGATTTGGTCGGAGGTGTTCCAGTCTTTGTTTTCCCTCGATCGTTGGCGGATCGAAAGGAGGAGCTCCATCAGGCCATTCATTTGTTCTGCCTGGTTGTTGGCAGTCTCATCCTTCAGTCCGAGGATTTCAAAAAGGAAAACCGACAGGGTGTTGTGGAGGAAGGCGATCTCTTCGGGTGAAAGGGTCTCTTTCCCGTCTCTGGCCGAATTGATGATCCTGACCATATCAAAGAGGCCGGCAATGGCCATGGGCGTATTGAAATCGTCGTTCATGGCAGCTTTACAACTCTCTGCTATCTGCAAGATCGGTAAAGCAACTGCTTCCGGTCGACCGGTCAGTTTTTCGTCCGGATTGACGCCGGCAGGTAACATTCTGGTCAGAGTGGTGTATCCTTCCATCAATTTTTTCAATCCCTTTTCAGCGGCTTGAAGGGCTTCATTCGAAAAGTCCAGCGTTCCCCTGTAATGAGCCTGAAGGATAAAGAAACGGATGGTCATCGGGGAGTAGGCCTGTTGAAGTGCGGGATGTTTCCCGGTAAAAAGTTCTTCTAAGGTAATGAAATTTCCTAATGATTTTCCCATCTTCTGGCCATTGATGGTGATCATGTTGTTATGCATCCAATACCTGACTGTTTCATGACCCAATGCTGCCTGGCTTTGGGCAATTTCGGCTTCGTGGTGAGGGAAGAGCAAATCCATTCCGCCGCCGTGGATGTCAAACTTCTCCCCTAAGTATTTGGTTCCCATTGCAGAGCATTCGAGGTGCCATCCGGGAAACCCATCGCTCCAGGGGGAGGGCCACCGCATGATGTGTTCCGGCTGGGCTTTTTTCCACAAAGCAAAATCGGCGGGATTGCGTTTTTCCTCCTGCCCCTCCAAAGCCCGTGTATGGGTCATCATTTCCTCCGGAACACGACCCGACAGAATGCCATAGTGATAGGTCTTACTGTATTTTTCGACATCAAAATAGACTGAACCGTTTACAACATAGCCGAATCCTGCTTCAAGGATCTTATGGATCAGGGCAATCTGTTCAATAATGTGCCCTGAAGCCCTGGGCTCAATGGAGGGCCTTTTCACATTCAGCGCTTCCAGGAAAAGAAAATAGCGGTCGGAGTAATACTGCACGATCTCCATCGGCTCCACCTGCTCGATGCGCGCTTTTTTGGCAATTTTGTCTTCGCCTTCGTCCTGATCAGCTTCCAGGTGGCCGACATCGGTGATGTTCCTGACATAGCGCACTTTGTAACCCAGGTGCTGAAGATAGCGGAAAACCACATCGAAAGTAATGGCCGGACGGGCATGACCAAGGTGGGGATCGCCATAAACGGTGGGACCACACACGTACAATCCGACATAAGGAGGTTGGACCGGTTCGAAGCGCTCTTTGCGGCGGGAAAGGGTATTGTATAAAACAAGCGGGTTTTCCATGTCAGGAGGATTCACCGGACAAAAATAAGCAATTTACCCTTGGAAAAGGGAAATGCTCATCAGCCAGTAACACAAAGCGCCTGCCAGGTAACCGCAGAGCGCCCATCCCGATATTTTTTTCAGGTACCAGACGAAATCGATCTTCTCCATTCCCATGACTGCTACGCCGGCCGCTGAACCAATGATCAGAATACTGCCGCCCGTTCCTGCACAATAGGCCAACATCTCCCAGAAATAATGATCCTGTACAAATACATTTTCATACATGCCCATTGCTCCTGCAACCAAAGGGACGTTGTCAACCACCGATGAAAGCAAACCAATGAACACATTGATCAGGTATAGATTTCCAATTTTTTTATCGAGGATTTGGGCCAACAGATCGAGATGGCCTGCGGTTTGCAGGGCGGCAACGGCCAACAAAATTCCCAGGAAAAAGAGGACAGTGGTGGTATCGATCCGGTGGAGAACGCCTGCCACAGTCAATTTTGAACGGAAAGCGTCGTTCTTGGTTTTATGCAGAATTTCGGTAACTACCCAAAGAATGCTCAATCCAAGCAAGATGCCGGTATAGGGAGGCAGATGGGTCAGGGTCTTGAACACCGGGACAAACAACAATAACCCGATCCCCAGGTAAAAAACCAGGTTCCGTTCTAACGGAGTGGTGGGATCCGCAACCTGTTCCTTCGCTACCTGTATGGGGCGTTGCACCTTCCCTTTCATCGTGAAGGAGATTAAGATCAGGGGAACAACCATCGATATAACACTGGGAATGAATGTTTTCAGAATAATGTTCAGTGTGGTTACCTGACCTCCGATCCAAAGCATGATGGTGGTCACATCGCCGATGGGACTGAAAGCTCCTCCGCTGTTCGCGGCAATGATCACCATTCCGGCAAAAAACCATCGTTCCTTTTTATCCCCGATCAGCTTGCGGAGCAGGGCAACCATCACGATGGCGGTGGTCATGTTATCAAGTACTGCTGAAAGAAAAAAAGTTATTCCGCCGATCACCCACAGCAGCTTTACTTTATTGGTCGTGGTGATCCGGTCGGTAATGATCCTGAAACCCTCATGTGAATCGATGAGTTCTACAATCGTCATGGCTCCCAAGAGGAAAAAGACGATCTCGGCAATCTCTCCCAGATGTTCCCGTAAAGCATGTTGCCCCAGCCAGCCATAAAAGGAGCCGGAAGGTTCCTGAAGCAAATAGTCATTGAAAGCGGTATGACTGAGCAGGATGCTTTCGCCTCCGATGACCAGCAGTACCCAGAGGATCACGGCCAGCAATAAAGCGGTGGCCGTCTTGTTGACTTTCAGGGGATGTTCAAGGGCAATAGCAGTATAGCCCAGGATGAAAACGACGACCATCAGGGAGAACAGCGAGAAAAAATCCATATACCGATTCTATTATTTATGCAATGTTACAAATTATGTACTTTTGAATTCCTTAGATTTTACAACATTTTCACCAAAAAGATCTTTTCCCATGAAAACAAAATTGCTTTTTACGCTGGTACTGGCCTTAGGCCTTTCAGGTTTTAACGAGGCTTATGCCTGTACGGTCTTTCGTCTTACTGCCAAAGACGGGAGCATTATGATTGCGCGTTCGATGGAATTTGCAGTAGATCTGCATTACGATCTGATCATCGTTCCAAGAAACAGCTCCTTTACCAGTCCTTTCCCGCAGGGCCGCCAGGGCATCAATTGGTTGACACGGTATGGTTACCTCGGTGTCGCTGAAATGGGTAAAACATCCGGTGTCTCCGAAGGAATGAATGAAAAAGGCCTTTCACTCAGCTCCCTTTGGTTTGAAACGACCATGAAATGGCAGGATGTAACCCCGGGCGACAGCGCCGTTGCTTTAGCCCAGACTCTCTTTTCCGACTGGGTCCTGGGTAATTTTTCAACTGTGGACGAGGTCAGAACTGCAGTTAAAACCATTAAGGTCTTTGACTATATTGATCCTGCCATCAAGATGACCGTCATGCTTCACTTTATCGTTTACGATGCAGCTGGCGGTTGCATTGTGGTGGAGTACGACCAGGGTATTTGCAACGTGTATGACAACCCGGTTGGGATCATGACCAATGCTCCCTCTTTCCCATGGCAAATGACCAACTTGCGTCAATACATCGGGATGGATCCGGCCAGTCCGGCGCCTTATACAGGCGAAGGGTTGACTTTCAGGCCTACAGGTCACGGCCAGGGGATGATAGGAATTCCCGGGGATTACTCACCCCCAAGCCGCTTTATTCGGTTGGGTATGTTTCAACGGTACGTCGATCGCCAACCCGATGCCGCCTCCAATCTTATTCTTTGTAACCACGTTATCAATACCTTCACTATCCCCTTCGGAGTGATTGTCGACAAAGCGCCCGACGGAACCATCCTCGATAAAGAATCGACCCAATGGGTCACCTTCCGCGATGTCACCAACCGCGTCTTCTATTTTAAAACATACAACAATTCAACCCTCCGTAAGATCGATCTGAAAAGACTTGATTTTACAACCCCGACCATCCGAAGGGTTCCCATGTCAGGCACCAATCAAACCATTCTCGATGTAACGCCCTGATAACATACATTTTCTTAGGAAAAAGGGACTGTCTGACGGATCGGACAGTCTTTTTTTTCAAATTTTTTCTACGACGTCACGGTTTGTCGCCAGTCGGTTCTATTTTTGAATCGTGAGAAAAAGGAACCATGACTTCATCAATAAAAATTATGATTAAGGAGATGAACACATTATGCGGTCAATACCTGCATGAAAATGCACCGGGGGAGATCGCCGGCCGAATCCGCGGGCTATTTGGACATTTGAAGAACAAAGGGTTCTCCATTGTTTTTCCCTCTTTTGAACCAGGTTCCCCTGAAACCGGGATGCTCTCGCGTATGGGCAAAGAGAACCTGCAGAAAATGATCTCTGTCCGCCGCCTGAAAAAAGAAGCGATCAGGGCACGGGAGTTTGAAACAGCTGCTGATTTGCGGGATTTGGAGCGTCATCTCGAATCGCTTGTCAGAACAGATTTTATGAACCAATACCCTCAAGAGTATTTTCGCTGGCTCGACACCGGCAAGCAGGAGCTGGTTTTTTCTTTTTATGACGGCATATCCGGAAGTTTGGGAAAGTTGGGAGATCTTTTCATCCTTTCACCCGAAGCAAAAAACCGTGTAGAATCTGATAATCTTTAACAAACAGGAGTTTAAGCCATGTATCAACTTTCATTTTTTAACCTTTCAGGGGATGCCCTTCATGACCATAAAACCTTTTACGATTTAAGGGATGCCCTGGAATTCGGTCGGAAAAGCGGTCGCTACTTTGATATTTACGATACCCGTTCAGCCCGTACCCTTAGTTGGAATGAACTCTATTGGCAAACCGATGAAGAAGAATGGTATTACGATGAATTTGAAATGATCTGGAAAAAGGGAAAAGTGTCGGAGCCCGAGGAAGAATTTTGCAGGATTGTCAATCCGCTGTTGAAAAGTGTCGCCTGAAAGCGTTAGTTTTGTAAAATGCTCTACCGGTATGGCCAAACGTGAATACATCCTGCGTCACCTGAAGATCATTCAGAAACTTCGTTTTGGGAATCCTGTCCCTTTTTCAGAGATGAAAACCTACCTGGAGGATCAGTCGGAAATCCACTCTTTTAATCTCTCGGTTTCACAACGTACTTTCCAGCGCGACATTAATGAAATCCGCTCCATCTATGGCATCGATATTCTCTACGACAGCAATAACGGGGGTTACTATATTGATGCAACCGACAGCAATGACATCCGCGACAGGATCCTGGAGTCGTTCGACATGATCACCTCCCTGAAGGTGGTCAACGAGGTCAATCGTCATATCCGGTTTGAACAAAGGCATTCCCTGGGAACGCGGCATTTCTATGGCCTGCTGCATGCCATCCGGAATCAGCAGATCATCCGGTTGACCCACCAGGCTTTCTACCGAGATGAACCCCTGCTCTATATTGTTGAACCCTTTTTCCTGAAAGAATTCAAAGGCCGGTGGTACCTTATCGGAAATGAAGTGAATAAAAAGACAATCAAAACTTTCGGGCTTGACCGGATCATCAATTTTATCATCACTGAAAAACATTTCGCACTTCCGGAAGATTTTAACCCCGATATCCTTTTCAGCAATTGCTTCGGCATCTTCAACCCGACTGATTCCCAACCGGAGGAAATCATTCTCTCCTTTGTTCCGGAACAGGGGAAATACATCAAGACCTTTCCTCTTCACGAAAGCCAGACCATCCTCACCGACAACGCCATAGAGTTGCGAATCAAACTTTGGCTTTATATAACCTATGATCTGATGATGGAACTTCTCTCGTACGGGGAAACATTGGAGGTGATCGCGCCAAAGCGCCTCCGGAATGACCTGGCCCGGGTTCTTCAGAATGCCTGGCGGAAAAACTCCGGATGAAAAAGGATCGGCTCCTTTTCCTCCTCTCCGGTATGGATTTCATTTTTACCATCGACCCGGAAAACCGCCGTCTCTTCATGCCTTGAGGCTACCTCTATCTGTACCCCGCATGCATTGCGCCGAAACAAATCACTAACCAGCCGGGGATCGTTGTTCTCAGCCGAGAGATGGGCAAGGATCAGCAACTGCATCCAGGATGCACGGTAATTGTTAAATAATTCAAGAGCCTGATCATTCGACAAATGCCCCTTTTCTCCGCGGATCCTCCTTTTCAGGTATAGGGGATAGGGTCCGCGATTCAACATTCCTTCATCATAATTCGATTCCAGGAAAGCAGCATGACACAGCCCAAGGTGCAGCTTCACCTGGTCACAGGCATTGCCGATGTCAGTAAATACCCCCGCTGTCAAACCATAGCTGCTGATGATAAAACTATGCGGCTCAGAAGCATCGTGACTTTTTGGAAAAGCCAGCACCTTCAGTGAACCGTTTTCCACAGGAATCCCGGCTTTAAAGGCACGACGCAATTGGGGCTCCAACTTCATCCGGCCATGGAGGTAGGTGGATTCGGTAATGTAAACCGGAATCCGGTATTTCCGCGAAAGAACTTCCGCTCCGCGGGTATGATCAGTATGTTCGTGGGAGATAAATATTGCCCTCACCCTCTTAAGCGGCAAACCCAACCGGATCATCCGTCTTTCCGTTTCACGACAGGAGATACCGGCATCCACAAGCACCGCATCTTTTTCATTACCAATGTAATAACAATTCCCGTTACTCCCTGAATTGAGGGATGCTACAAATAGAGACATGGTTGCAAAGTAACGGAATCTTTTTCAGTGCTTACCTGACAACGACCAGTTTCTGGACATTTTTCATGCCATTAACGGCAACTTCCAGAAAATAAATCCCCTGCGAAAGTTGTTCCGTTTGCAAAACAACCTGTTGTTCGCCCACAGGGAAGGTTCCCGATTCTTTAGCTTGAATGCAATGACCGGTAAGATCATACACCCGGAGTTGAACACTCCCCGGCCGGTCAAGGGTGAATTTTAAGGAAGCGTTGTCGGTAACAGGATTGGGGAAAATTCTCACCGGAAAAGTTTGTGCCTCCTGTCCTGTACCCACCCAAATCACCTGGTCATTGGCGTTTAAAATAACCCCCTGGCTATGATCCATCAACAAACCAATGAAATGAAGTTTTTCATAATTCCAACCCTCGGGGATGGTATAGGAATAGGAATGGGATTGGGAGGTACCCGCTATGATCGGCAAAGTGATACTGGCTTCAGTACCGTAAGGACCGTCGAGGATGGCCCTTCCGACATGATCATAGTGCATCTGCGCGGCAGGGATGGTGGACGGCATGCTCTCGAAACCGCACATGGGCCCGTTGGAACCGCCCGCATAATAATTGGCCTGGGCCCATCCCGATGCGGTACCCCAAAGGCTGTCTTCGATGATCACTGCTCCAAAACGCAACTCATGGTCAATGTCGATCAGGAATTGGCTTTGGACATCAAAAGAGATTTGCCTCGTGGAGGGATCCCATGAAAAATTGATCACCTCGATGCTCGCAGGAGAGCGTTTCGCGTGTTCCTCGAGGTATCCTGCCTCAAAATCCTGGGGATCCCACATCTTTAACCGATTAATGGTACCGCTGGGATAACCGGGAAAATCGGGTATGATATTGGGGATTTCATCATCCCAATCGGCTACTACCATGGGATCTCCGTTGTGCACGGCCACCCCGATCCAGGTTTCAGGATAGGTCTCGGCCATGTAATTCATGAAACAGATGCCCCGTACGCACCAACCACACCAGGTGCCCGTTGCCTCCTCACAAAACTCTTTTTTATCAGGAACCCACAGCAAGCCTCCAATTCTATCAGTAAGTGTGTCATTTTCTGGATTTTCATCCCCGGTGCCATTAACATTTCGGATATAGACTGTCAGGTCGTGATATCCCGGATTTTCCAAAACAAAGGGCGTGGTGTGCGCAAACGTATAAGTATTCCCAATGGGAAGATTCAATCCTGAAAACGGACAGGAGACCGGGGCTTCATCGTCGAGCTGATATACGGCCTCGAACGAATTAACCGGTGTGGATCCCATATTACTTATGGTCCCATTAAGGGTTACCGGTTGATTGATGCCTGCATATTCAGGAATTTCAATGGAGACCAAGGCGGCATCCAACGGGGGAGGCGTCAGTAAATTAATGTTGTCAAAGTACACATAATCAAGGTTATACATGTTTCCCTCCAGAAAAAAAGCAAACTGGAAGTTGGCGCTGATGTCACTATTGGTAATCACAACCACCTGGGTGTTCGCATTAATATTCCCGTGTGGGGTCTTTTCCCAAACGGTATTCCACATCCCGGTTGCTCCCTTGCGGGTGGCTACGCCAATTTTGGGTGCAGGATCCGTATAATAATCGTACATGTAATTGAACATCAATGTTACCGTGGTCAGGCTGCTCAGATTGACTACCGGGGAGATCAGATAAGTTGTGTAGGTCCCGTTGGTATAAGAAAATTTCCCTTCCGGAGCGGTTCCTCCGGCATTGTTTGTGTTGGAGCACGACCATTTGTTGGTCAGATTCAGGATCGTCCAGCCTTGGGGAGGCATTTGCCCGGCGCTGAAATCCTCATAGAGGTACGATTGCCCGGAAGCCAAAAACGCCATCATGACGAAAACACCGATGGTAATTGTTCTTTTCATCTTTTTTTGAATTAAAATGTTGTTGAAAATCAATCAGAAATTTAAAGTATAAAGATAATCATTTGCTCCGGGAAACAACTTCGTTGATTCTTACTACTTTTACGTGAAATTTTTAACAACAAAAGAATGGAAAAAATATTGGTCATTGGTTGTTCCGGTCAAATCGGATCGGAACTCACACTCGAACTACGCAAAGGCTACGGCAACTCGAACGTTATTGCGACCGACATTCGTCCTGCTCCCGCTGAGATCAGCGGTAGCGGCCCTTTTGAGATTTTAGACGTACTGGATGCTTCCAAACTCCAACTGATCCTTGAACATGAAAAAATAACGCAGGTCTACCATCTGGCCGCTATTCTTTCAGGGAATGCTGAAAAGCGTCCCCTCCCCTCCTGGGATATCAACATGCGAAGCCTGATGAATGTGTTGGAACTGGCCCGTGAACTGAAACTGAAAAAAATCTTCTGGCCCAGTTCCATAGCTGTTTTCGGGCCCACCACTCCCCGTTTCGATACCCCGCAATATACCATTATGGAACCCAATACGGTTTACGGTATCAGTAAATTGGCCGGAGAACGATGGATTGAGTACTATTTCAACAAATACGGGGTAGATACCCGCAGTGTCAGGTACCCGGGTTTGATCAGTTACAAGACGGAAGCGGGCGGAGGTACAACCGATTATGCAGTAGAGATCTTTTATGAGGCCATCCGTCAGAAAAAATATGAATGTTTCCTGGGCCCCGACTCCGCGCTTCCGATGATGTTTATGCCCGACGCCATCAAAGCAACCATCGACGTGATGGAAGCCGATTCCTCGCGCCTTTCACTGCGTTCCAGCTATAACATTGCCGGCATCAGCTTCACACCCAAAGAAATTGCCGCGGAGATTAAAAAACACATTCCTGATTTTGAAATCACCTATAAACCCGACTTTCGGCAGGCCATTGCCGACTCATGGCCGGCCCGGATCAACGATGAAGTGGCTAAAAAAGACTGGGGATTGAATTATTGCTACGACTTGCCCGCCATGACGGAAGTGATGCTTCGCGAAATCGGGAAAAAGCTCTCCTGATTTTGGTTTAAAGGTTGTCAGATCGTCCGTGAAACGTCAACGGTGGAATCCTGATCATTGACAGAAATCTCGAAACCACGTTTACGCAATACGGAGAGCATCCGGGTATTATCGGTGGTGGTTTGCGCCACGATCTTTTTCAGACTCCATGAAGCGGCTGTTTCGAGGCAGAAATCGGTCAGGATGTTACCCAGTTCTTTTTGCTGCCAGGCATCGGCCACCAGTACGGCGTATTCCACGCTTTCATGGTCAGGATCAGCGATAAGCCGGCCGACGCCGATTAGTTTTTTTCTGTTTTCTTCGACGATTTCAGCCACGATGGCGATTTCGCGATCATAGTCGATGTAACAGTAACGGGCCGCTACCTCGTGAGTCTCCCAATGAAAAAAATATCGGAAGCGGCTGTACAATGATTCTCGTGAACAAGACCCTAACATTTCGAGCCACAGGGGTTCATCTTCCGGTTTGATGGGACGAAGGGTCACCAGGGTTCCGTCGTGCAGGGTCGTCTGCCGGACAAACTTTTCGGGATAGGGATGAAGCGCCAAATGGTGGTAGCCGGGTAGACCTTTTGTCGGGAGGTTATTATCGAGAACAATGCGGGCGTCGAGGGCAATGACTTCATCAGGGGTAACGAGCAGCGGATTGATATCCAGTTCAGCTATTTCCGGAAAATCGGCGGCAAGGTACGACAACCGGATCATCACGCGGATCAGTCCTTCCACATCTTTACTCCGGGTTCCCCGATAACCTTTTAACAGCGGATAGATCTTCAGGGATTCGATCATGTGGCGTGCGAGCCTTTCGTTCAGGGGGGGGAATCCAAGCGCTTTATCACTGAAAAGTTCTGCCGTAGTCCCTCCGGTACCGACCATGAGAACCGTTCCGAAAACTTTGTCCTTTTTAATTCCAAGGATCAGCTCAACGCTCTCTTTGGCATGGAACATCTTTTGCAATGTCACTCCCTCAATAGCAGCTTGAGGAAATGATTTCCGGGCATCGTCAGTGATTTTTGTAAAAGAGTCTGTAACCTGTTGGTCGCCGGTAAGGTTGAGGATGACGCCCCCGGCATCTGATTTATGAGTGATATCGGGCGATTGGATCTTCATCACCACCGGGTATCCGATGGTATGGGCAATGGTCACAGCTTTCTCGCGGGAGGGAGCAAAAAACGGTGTTGTTATGGGAATGCCATAGGAAGCAAGGATCGATTTTGACAAGGTTTCGGTCAATACCGCTCCTTTCCCTTTGATTGCCCGGAGGAAATCTTTTCTCAGTTTATTCCGGTCCACGGAAAACTCCAACGGGATATCCCTGGGTGTTTCATATAAGGTCTCCAGGTTCCGTTGGTAGGAAACCAGCGTCATAAAAGCCCGGATAGCTTGTTCAGGAGTCTTATAGGAAGGGATTCCGTTTTCGACCAGGATATCATCGGCTTCATGCATGCTTTGCCCGCCCAGCCAGGCCGCCAGAAGCGGTTTGTGGGTCTCCGTTACCAGAGCGCTGATCTCTTTGGCTGTAGTGCAGGGGTTGGTCATGGCCTGGGGGGTAAGGATGACGAGTACGGCATCCACTCCGGGATCATTGAGAACGATCCGGGTGGCTTTGCCGATCCGTTTTGCCCGTGCATCGCCCAGGACATCAACGGGGTTGCCATGTGACCAGTATTCAGGGAGGTTTTCGTTGAGAAGAGACAGGGTCTCCGGTGAAAGGGAAGCCAGGACACCGTCGGAAGCGATCAGGGCATCCGTGGCCATCACCCCGGGGCCTCCGGCATTGGTGATGATCCCCAGTCTTGGCCCACCGGGAAACCTGTTTCGTCCGATCAGCTCCGCAACGCTGAAAATGTCCCCTATTTCATAAACCCTTGCCAGTCCGGCTCTTCTGAATGCCGCGTCGTACACCGCATCTTCCGAAGCCATGGCTCCGGTGTGAGATGCAGCAACCTGGGCCGATTCCGGGAAGCGACCTGCCTTGTAAACAATGATCGGTTTCCTGCGGGCAAAGGCACGGGCTGCCGTCATGAACTTACGGGGATTCCCGATCGATTCAATGTACAGGATTATACAACGGGTGTTCTCGTCTTCGCCAAAATAATCGATCAGGTCGCCAAATTCCACATCCAGGCTGTTACCGATAGAGACAAATTGCGAAAAACCGATCTTTCCTTCAAGGGCCCAATCCAATACCGAAGTGCACAAGGCGCCCGATTGCGAAATGAAAGCAATGTGCCCGGGTGCCGGCATTGCCGCCGCAAAACTGGCATTCAGTTTCAAAGCAGGAACGATGATCCCCAGGCAGTTCGGGCCGATCACCCGCATTCCGTCGTACTTCCTGATCACCTGCTTCACCTCTTCCTCGAGTTGTTTTCCGGTTTCGCCGGTTTCCCGGAAACCGGCAGAAAGGATGATCACTCCCCGGATACCTGCAACGCCGCATTCTTCGATCACCTTCGGGACTTTTTCGGCCGGAGTGCAAATGATCGCCAGGTCAGGAACTTTAGGACAACTGCTGACCGAGGGGATGCAGGGAATACCCATCACTGCTTCATACTCCGGGTTGATCGGGTAAACCACTCCCCGGAATCCCCCGCTGACCAGATTGATCAGGACTTTCCCGCTGACACTGTTGGGATTGGTCGATACCCCGATCAAAGCAATCCGTTGAGGATTGAAGACAGGATTGAGTTTGTGGATGTTCATTTGCCTATAATCATCTCACCGAACAGGGATCAATGGTTTTTTCCGCTGTTCATTGCACTACCCGGTAACAAGAGTGGTTTTCTTTTGCTTCCGGATCAATGTTTTTGATAAGTGGCGGGATTCAACGCTTTCGGTGTCCAAAGGGTCAAAAAGCGGATCACTTTGGCCGTATCGTATCCCTTCACATTGGGATCCCGGTATTCGAAAGCATCTGAATCCTGGGTATTCAGCCGTTGGCCATTCTTGTCCAAAATCACGAAGACAGGATATCCAAAGCGGTTAGGAAAACCATACTCCTGAAAAAGGGCATTATCCCGTTTATCTTTTGCCTGAGGAACGTTCAGCAGAAAATAGATATAATTTTCTTTCATCAGGGAATCGATCGCGGGGACGCCGTTCACCATGGCATGGAATCGCATGCACCAGGAACACCAGTTACCACCCCATTGGATCAGCACATTTTTGTTCTCTTTTTCAGCCCGGGCCAGCGCCTTTTTGAGTTCAGCGCGGGCATCCTGGTTCTCATCATAAGGTTTGGCAACAGGTTGGGCGAAACCAACAGTTCCCATTCCCAGGCTGATGACGAACAAGAGAAACGTTATTATTTTGAGTACAGCTTTCATAAAAAGGTTTGTTGAAGTTTTACATACCATACATTTCGATGATCTCGGCTTTGGTTTTTCCCAGGATATCGTATTTTTTTCCCACTTTTTTGAAAGCTTCAAGTGCTTTTTCAAGGTGATGGATTTCATGGCCGGCGGAGATCTGGGTACGGATCCGGGCCTGCCCCTGAGGCACAACCGGGAAGAAGAAACCGATGGCGTAGATGCCCTCTTCATAAAGGTCATGGGACACATTCTGAGACAGTTTGGCGTTGAAGAGCATCACCGGGACGATGGGGGTATCCCCTTCTTTGATGATGAGCCCGGCGTCAGTCAAACCTTTGCGCCAGAATTCGGTGTTGCGTTCCAGTTTATCGCGGCGATCGGTGGAGGCGGAGAGGATTTCCAGTACTTTGATGACGCCGGCGACTACCGGAGGGGCAATGGTGTTGGAGAAGAGGTAGGGTCTTGCTTTCTGGCGGCACATTTCAACCAGTTCGCGGCGGCCCGAAACACATCCGCCGGAAGCACCTCCCAACCCTTTGCCAAAGGTGGTTGTGATGATATCAAGTTGCCCCATCACCCCGCATTTTTCATGGGTTCCACGCCCGGTTTTACCGATAAAACCGCTGGCATGGGAATCGTCCATGAAAAGCAAAGCATCATATTTTTCACACAGCGCGGCCATCTTGTCCAACCGGGCGGTATCGCCATCCATTGAAAAGACACCATCGGTGATCACCATTTTCAGCCGTTTGTCGTTGTGAAGCTGAAGTTTCTCTTCCAGGTGCTCCATATCGGAGTGCTTGAAAGTGTCGTGCATGGCGCTGCAAAGGCGGATTCCGTCGATGATGGAGGCGTGGACCAGGCGGTCGGAGATCATCACGTCATCTTTGGTCAGTATGGCTTCAAAAACGCCGGCATTGGCATCCATACAGGATGGGAAAAGGATCGTGTCTTCGGTTCCCAGAAATCGGGTCACCATGTTTTCCAGTGTACGGTGGATATCCTGTGTTCCGCAGATAAACCTGACCGACGACATGCCATACCCATGTGAATCGAGACCCGCATGAGCGGCTTTCACCACTTCCGGGTGGCTTGACATTCCCAGGTAGTTGTTGGCGCAAATGTTGATCACCTTTTTAAGGTTGGCGCCGGTAGGAAATTCCACTTCAATATCGGCCGATTGGGAGGAATGAATATAGCGTTCCTGTTTGAAGAGGCCAGCCTCTTTGAGACCGGTAAGAATTTCTGAATAGATGCCGCGGGTTTTTTCTGTATAGGCCATGATTCCTCCTTTTTATTTCAGGTAATTCCCGACTAACTGACAGATTTTGTCCACGGAATCGAAGGCTTCCGGGGTAGCTTTATCATCAGGAATGGCGATCTTGTACTTGTTTTCAAGGAAGCGTTTCAGCGAAACCATCGAAAAACTGTCAACAATGCCTCCCGAGATCAGAGGTGTGTCGTAAGTGATCTCCGTGTCGTCTTCAACATACTCTTTGATCACGTAATTTTTGATTACATCTTTCATTTCGTCCATTGATTTTTCTCCTATGTGTTTGGGGTGGATATTAATTTGAGTTCAGTTTTTTCTTTTTAATCATTCTCCAGTGTTGAAGTATCTCCGATCTCTTCTCCCCACTCTTTGGCATGAAGAATCCTGCGCATGATCTTTCCGCTGCGGGTTTTGGGAAGGTTGTCGATGAATTCGATTTCCTGGGGCATGGCCAGTGGTGATAATTTTTTCCGGACAAAATTCATGATATCGAGGTCAAGATCGCTACTGGGGAAGAAGCCGGGTTTTAGTGTTACAAAAGCTTTGACCACTTCCATGTTGACAAAATCGGGTTTTGAAACGACTGCTGATTCGGCCACAGCCGGATGCTCAAGCAAGGCTGATTCCACTTCGAAAGGGCTGACCAGGTGGCCACCTGTATTGATCACGTCGTCGTCGCGGCCCACGAACCAGAAATACCCCTCGCTGTCAATGGAGGAGCGGTCGCCGGGCAGGTACCAGCCGTTTCGGAATTTTTTCCGGTAGGTTTCTTCATTGTTCCAGTACGCCCGCATCATCGAAGGCCAGCCGGGTTTCAGGGCGATCAATCCTATCCGGCCGGGCTCGTCGTAGGGTTGGTATGTTTCCGGATGGATCACGGTCGCCGTTATACCCGGGAAAGGTTTTCCCATCGATCCTGGTTTGATCTTCATTCCAGGATAATTAGAGATCATGATCGAACCGGTTTCGGTTTGCCAGTAAGTATCTAAAAAGGGTCTGCCAAAAACCCTTTCACTCCAGATGACGGCTTCGGAGTTGAGGGGTTCGCCCACGGAAGCCAGATGGCGTAGAGAGGAGAGGTCGTATTTCCGGATCACCTCCTCTCCCGCTTTCATCAATGATCGGATGGCTGTAGGAGCAGAATACCACATAGAGATCCGGTGCTTCTCGATAAAACGGTACCAGCTTTCAGCTGAAAAGCCGGCATCGAGGACACATTGGGTCACCCCGTTGCTGAAAGCGCCAATAATCCCGTAAGAGGTACCGGTAACCCATCCCGGATCGGCGGTACACCAATAGATATCCTCCTCGCGGAGGTCAAGGACCCACTTGGAGGTCAGGTATTGTGATATCAGCGAGTAATGGACATGTTTCACCCCTTTGGGTTGACCGGTAGTGCCGGAGGTATAATGCAAAACAGAAGGCGATTCGGCTTTCGTGGGGAAACATTGGAAATGCTCTACATTTTCGGCTTCGTCCATGTTCAGTGCGACCTCTCGTTCCCCTAAGGGCTTACCCGGTTCGGCATCAACCAGGATCAGGTGTTTGAGGTAGGGCATTTTGCCCAGTATTTTGCGAACCTTGGGAGCATGTTTTTTTTGTGTGATGATGGCCGTGGTCCGGGCATTGTCAAGCCGTATGAAAAGTGATTCATCGCCGAAAGCCGAAAAAAGCGGTTGAGCGATGGCGCCGGTCTTGAGAATCCCTAAAAAACCGATATAGAGCTCAGGAATCTTATCCATGAACAAACAAACCCGTTCTTCCGGCCTGATGCCAAGATCCTGTAAAAACTGCGCTATCGTGTTGGATTTTAATCGGATATCATTGTAAGTGTACCGTTTTTCAATGCCTGATGAGCCTTCCCAGATAAGACCGGGTTTATCGGCTTTACCCAAATGACAAATCCGGTCGGAGCAATACCAGCCGATGTTGATCACCTGTCCGGTCTGATAGTTCAACTCTTGTTCTGCGATTTCCCAATTAAAACTTTTGATTCTCTCCTCGTAAGAAACAATATTGGTCATAGCACCTGAATTAGGGTTCGTTTTCAATGATCACGATGGCGGTCGCCAATTCTTTAAGGTGCGATAAAGATACATGAATTTTTGAGATAGCCAAATCGGAAAGCAATTCATTGGCTTTTCCTGAGACTTTGATTTGAGGTTGCTCCAGGTCGTTGTGAAATACTTCTATATCCGCAAAGCGGATACCAAACCGCCACCCGGTCCCGATGGCTTTCATCAGAGCCTCTTTGGCTGAGAACCGGGCGGCGTAATGCTGGTACTTGTTTTTTTTTGATTCGCAATAGCGGATCTCTTCAGGGGTAAAGATCTTGTCGCGGAAACCGGTATCGCGTTCCATCACGCTCCGGATACGCTCCACCTCGATGATATCGATACCGGTCCCTTTGATCAAATGGCTCCCAGTTTTTTACCGACTTTGGTGAATTTATCGATGGCAAAAGCGATTTGTTCGTGCGAATGGGCTGCCGAGACTTGTACACGGATCCTCGATTTCCCTTTAGGGACTACGGGATAATAGAAACCGATTACATAGATACCCTCTTCAAGGAGTTCGTTGGCAAATTCCTGTGACAGTTTGGCGTCGTTAGGAAGATGGCCGAACAGGACGGGTACGATGGGGTGAATCCCGGGAACGATGCGGAATCCGGCTTTTGCCATTCCCTCCCTGAACTGCCGTGTATTTTCGAACAGTTTGTCACGCAGGACGGTGGTTTCCGAGAGCATGTTCAGTACTTCGAGGGTGGCTCCTGTGATGGCAGGTGTCAGTGTGTTGGAGAAAAGGTAAGGGCGAGACCGTTGACGAAGCAATTCCACGATCTCTTTTCTTCCGGAGATGCAACCCCCGGAGGCGCCTCCCAGTGCTTTTCCAAAAGTGGTGGAGATGATGTCGACCCTGCCCTGTGCATTGCAATATTCCATGGTGCCCCGGCCGGTCTGCCCGACGAAACCGGTGGCGTGTGAATCATCGACCATCACCATCGCGTCGTATTTTTCAGCAAGGTCACATATTTTATCGACCTGGGCAATGATGCCATCCATGGAAAAAACACCATCGGTCACGATCAGTTTGAAACGGGCTTCTGAAGCGTCCTGCAGCACCTCTTCCAAATCTTCCATGTTGTTATTCTTGTAACGGAAGCGCTGTGCTTTGCAAAGCCTCACCCCGTCAATGATGGATGCGTGGTTCAGTTCGTCAGAGATGATGGCATCCTGTTCGCCCAGCAGGGGTTCGAAAACGCCGCCGTTAGCATCAAAAGCCGAAGAGTAAAGAATGGTGTCTTCTGTGCCCAGGAATTCACTCAACTTGGCTTCGAGATCTTTGTGGATTTTCTGGGTACCGCAAATAAACCGTACGGATGACATGCCGTATCCGTACCGGAAAAACGTGTAGTTCGCACCTGCCATAACCCGGGGATCATTGGATAATCCCAGGTAATTGTTGGCGCAGAAATTGAGTACTTTTTGCCCGCGGTCAGTCTGTATCTCTACACCCTGGGGGGTTGTGATAATGCGCTCGGTCTTGTAAAGACCATCATCGTGGATGCCTTCGAGTTGTTTTCTCAGATGCTCCTGAAATGTGCCGTACATGGTAGTTGTTTGTATAGTTAAAGGGATTCAAAAATACTAAAAAAAACGGTTCTTCATCCACTGGAAACAACCTTGATCGGACGGATGATTTCCATCAGGTTGAGTCTTCGTAAAGCGGGCGCTTTGTGAGCTGTTACACCCACGATCAGCAAGGTCATCAAACTTCCGAAAATAACAGAGGGAATAAGGGCAAAACAGAGGATGGTGAGCCATGATGACTGACATGATCACGGTACCGCAATACCGCGTAGGCATCATGTTTGTCCAAAAATCTATTCTTCTTCTTTCTCCTGTTCTTCGTAGGCTTTGAGCAGCTTATCCTGAATATCGCCCGGCACCTGTGAGTATTCAGCAAATTTCATGTTATAGGTAGCACGGCCGCTGGTAAGGGAGCTCAGCGCAGTGGAATAACGGTTCAATTCGGCCAGCGGAACTTTTGCCATAATTTTCTGGTAGTTGCCCTCACTGTCCATCCCCATGATGACAGCCCTGCGTCCCTGGAGGTCGGTCATGACTTCACCCATTTTATCTTCCGGTACGATCACTTCCACATCATAGATAGGTTCAAGAATTTTGGGGCCTGCATTCTTGAATGCCTCTTTGAAGGCATTCCGGCCGGCCAGTTTGAAAGAGATTTCGTTGGAATCGACCGGGTGCATTTTCCCGTCATAAACATTGAAAACGATATCCCTTGCATACGAACCGGTGAGGGGCCCTTCTTCCATTTTTTCCATCACCCCTTTGAGGATTGCCGGCATGAAGCGGGCATCGATAGCGCCACCGACGATACAGTTGTTCATCAGTAATTTTCCGCCCCATTCCAGATCGATCACATCGCGTCCACGGATGGGGAATTCGGTCTGGTCGGCCATTCCTTCACGCCAGGGTTGGATCATCATGTGAACTTCACCAAACTGGCCGGAACCACCCGATTGTTTTTTGTGTCGGTACATTGCCTTAGCCGACTTGGTGATGGTTTCGCGGTAGGGAATGCGGGGAGCATAATATTCAATGGGAATCTTTTCGAGGGTTTCGACATGCCATTTGGCCAGGTTCAGGTGAAGTTCACCCTGACCTTGAAGGATCATTTGTTTCAGTTCTCGGGAATAACCCATTAAAAGCGTCGGATCCATTTTGGCCAATTCATTCAGAACACTGCTCACTTTTTCGTCGTCAGCGGTGTTTTTGGCCTTAACTGCGGTCCTGAATTTCGGGTCGGGATAGACGGTCTGTTCGATTATATCATCCTGATTTTTCAGGGAATTCAGGGTGTTGTTGGTATAGGAATTTTTCAGTTTGATGGTGGCTCCGATATCGCCGGCGACCATTTTTTCCACTTTTTCGCGGTTTTTGCCATTGATGACGAAGATCTGAGAAATCCGTTCCTTTGATTGCCGGTTAGGGTTAATCATATCAAGGGCTTCAGTGATCTCACCGGAATAAACCTTGAAATAGGAGATCTCGCCGAGATGCTGTTCAACAGAGGTTTTGAAAATAAAAGCTGAAGCGGGATCGGTCACTTTGCAGGTCAACTCTTTCCCGTCAGTTGTTTTGACGGCGGGCATTTCATTCGGGGCCGGAACGCTGCCGGCGATAAACTCCAGCAGACGGCCAACGCCCATATCCTGTTTTGCGCCGACACAAATCACCGGGAAGATGGTCCTGTGGATAAGACCGGTTTTCAGGGCCTGTTGCATCTGTTCCTCGGAGAGGGTTCCCTTGTCGAAAAAGACCTCCATCAACGACTCGTCTTTGGAAGCAAGCTCTTCAACCAATGCCATGTACATCTCCTCGGCTTTGCCCTTGTCGCCGGCCGGGATATCGCTAATTTCAGGTTTTCCTCCGCCGGAAGGGAATTTGTACATCTTCATTTTCAGGAGATCAATGATGCTGTTAAACCCGGATCCGGCGTTGACGGGGTATTGCATCAGGGTGATGTTCTTTCCAAATTGATGTTTCAACTGACGAATGGTTTCATCAAAATTGGCGTGTTCCTGGTCAAGGTGGTTGATGGCAAAGATGACGGGTTTCGCAGCCTTGCTGGTATATCTCCAGGTGATTTCGGTTCCGACTTCGACACCATTTTGAGCGTTCACTACCATCACGGCGGCATCAACCACCCGCAAGGCTGAGATCACCTCTCCGCAGAAATCATCAAAACCCGGGGTATCGATGATGTTGATTTTTTTGTTATCGCACAGCGTATAAAGGACAGAAGCCGAGACCGAATTCTGGCGTTCAAGTTCGATGGGACGATAATCGGATACCGTGTTCTTGTCTTCAACTGTACCCCGGCGGTTTATCACACCTCCTTCAAAAAGCATGGCTTCCGCCAGTGTCGTTTTTCCTGATTTTGCGCCGCCGATCAGCGCGATGTTACGGATCTCATTGGTTTGGTATACCTTCATGACAACTTGGAAATTAATGTAAGTACTTGAAAAGGATATAATTCGTGAAAAGGTTGCAAAATTACAAAAAGCCCTGAATATAACCAACAACAAGTGGTTACGATTTTTCGGGCCGACCCGGGAAAGAGTAATGTTCCCGGAAAAGTTATCTTTCTATTTGATTTTTAATCTGTTGCCAGCGATCATTGCTCATCTTGGAACCAATGAATTCAATGACGTTTCCGGCTAACAGAGCCCCCAATTCACCGCAGCGTTGCATCGGCAATCCCATGGAATGGCCGAAAAGGAATCCGGCAGCATAAAGATCCCCGGCGCCGGTTGTATCAACCGGTTTGACAGGGATGATGCCTATTTCGCAGCATTCCGTAACAGTCCTCACCAATGAGCCGTTACTGCCGGTCTTGACTACAGCGATCTCGGTAAATTTGCCTAACTCACGGGTTGCATCGGCAGGCCCCATCCCGGTCATCGCCCTGGCCTCTTCTTCGTTGGCAAATAAAATATCGACATACCGGGTAATGATTTCCTGAAGAAATTCGCGGTTATCCTCCACCACGTTATAACTGGCCAGGTCGAGGGAGACCTTCAAACCATGGAATTTAGCCATCTCAACCGCCTTGCGGATCAGTTCATGGTTCTGGACAAGATAGCCTTCCACATGGAACAAGGAATAACCGTCAAAAACGGAATCACCGGACCGCAGGACACCGGGTTCCAGATGGGCTGCCGTAAGTTCAATGGCAGCCCCTAAAAAGGTTGCGAAAGTCCGTTCGGAATCAGGCGTCACCAATGCAATGGCCCGGCCTGTTTCAGTGGTGCTGTGTACCAGATGGGGTTCCACCCCGGCCCTGATCATGTCCCTTACAAAAACGCCTCCTAAAGCGTCCTCCCCGACCACGCCGATATACCCGCTGGGCATCCCCAACATCGCCAGTCCGTGAAGGGTGTTGGCCGCCGATCCACCGGCTGACTGCCGTTTATCATAACTTTTTAAAGCCTCAAGCACCGCATTGCTGCGTACTTCATCGACCAGTTGCATGCTCCCCTTGGGCAGATCCAGCATCTGCAGAATGGTATCGCTTTCCAGCGTTATCATGATATCTACCAAGGCATTGCCCATCCCAAGTATCTTCTTCATCTTGTTTTGTTTTAAGCGAGGCAAAGGTAGCAATTATCCCGCCGGAAAACGACAGTTGTCCCCGGCGCACCCACAAAGACTTCCGAGAAAGTCGCATTTACTTATTTCCGGCAAAAAAATGTAACCCTCTGCTCACAGTCCCGTATAAGAACAAAAAAGCAACAGTGATCCAATGAAAACTTCCTTTTTTTGCACCCTGATCGTTTTTTTCCTTGTTTCGGAAAGCCCGGCCCAGACCGTAGCCGACGATTGTCCCTGCCGCCGCCCGCGTATCATTGAAAAACCAGTCGTCACCAAAAAGGTAACGGAGGTAAAAAAAACAGTCATCCGGAGAAGGTACGAGCCGTTCAAGGAATATCCCATTCCCGAAGAAATCCTGTGTAAAGGGAAATTCCGTCAAAGGCAGAATTTCAAGGTCAGGATCATGCCAAACCCGGTGAACAGCTACATTAACGTAATTTATGATTCAGAGAACGGGCAAAAGGTCAAGATCGAGCTGCTCGCCTGCGACGGAACACTGATCAAAACCCTGATGAACCAGGTGGTTTATGGAGAAGGATTAAAAGAAAGCACCTTCGATATCAACGGCCAGGTAAAAAGAGGGGATGCCTATATCAGGCTTACCTCGGGCGTCATCACCAAAGTTGAAAAAATCTTTGTTCTTTGATCACAATGCCAAAAAACAAGGCCGTTTCTCATGATCAAACCAATTGTTCCAATGCTCATCGTTTCATTGCTTCTATCAATGACCGGTTGCGGACAGGGGAATGAAACCATGACCGGTAAAAAAAGTGAGACCATGAAATCAGACAAACTTAAATCAGAAGAACAAAAAGAGAATACCGACGGTAAATATTCTACTGCTCTGTTTGCAGGAGGATGTTTCTGGGGAGTGGAGTACTACATGAAACGGATTAATGGGGTGATCTCTACCACGGTTGGATATACCGGAGGAACCACCGAAAATCCTACCTATGAAGAGGTTTGTTCGGGTACCACCGGTCATTATGAGGCCATAGAGGTGATTTTCGATCCTGCGCGGACCAGTTATGAGGAGGTAGCGCGCTTGTTTTTTGAGATCCACGATCCGACACAATGGAACCGCCAGGGTCCCGACGTCGGAGAACAATACCGATCGGCCGTTTTTTACCTTGATGAAACACAAAAAGAGATTACCCTGCAACTCATTGCCGAATTGAAAAAGAAGGGATATCCTGTTGTAACAGAAGTCAAACCGGCCACCAAATTCTGGAAAGCCGAAAACTACCACCAGGATTACTATTACCATAAAGGCTCCACCCCTTATTGTCACGGGTACGTTAAAAGATTTTAGTCCCTCCGTTCCGCTCCATTCCTCCCTTCATTGCCCGGAAAAGCGCTTCTCCGTAAGGATGAACAATTTTCATGAATTTGTTGTACCTTTGCGCGCCCAAAAAAGGGACCCAAAATACAGGTACTGCTTATGTCATTAAACAAGCTCAGAAATATCGGGATCGCGGCACATATTGATGCAGGAAAAACAACCGTTACCGAACGAATCCTCTTTTTTACAGGTACCAACCGCAAAATGGGAGAGGTACACGATGGACAAGCCACCATGGATTTCATGAAACAGGAGCAGGAACGGGGGATCACCATTGCTTCTGCCGCCATCACCTGTGCATGGAAAAACCACCAGATCAACCTGATCGATACGCCCGGCCACGTTGATTTCACGGTAGAAGTAGAACGATCACTGCGGGTTATTGACGGTATGGTAGCTGTATTCTGCGCCGTTGGAGGGGTAGAACCCCAGAGCGAGACAGTTTGGAACCAGGCCGACCGGTACCGGGTGCCCCGCTTCGCGTTTATCAATAAAATGGACCGTACCGGCGCTGATTTTCAGGCAGTCATTGCCCAAATGAACAAATACCTTGATGCCAACGCTGTTCCATTCCAACTCCCGATCGGAGCAGAAGAAAACTTCGAAGGAATCATCGACATTATTGAACGGAAAGCCTATATTTTCAGGGACATGGAGCAGATCGAGACGGACATACCGTCCGCTTACCTTCAAAAAACTGAAGAGACACGGGCTTGGGCCGCCGAGAAACTGGCAGAATTCAGCGATGAGATCATGGAACTTTTCATGGAAGACCGAGAAGTTCCGGCTGAACTGATGAAAAAAGCACTCCGCGAAGCCACGCTCAAATTGCTGATCACCCCTGTTTTTTGCGGGGCGGCATACAAAAACAAAGGGATCCAAATGCTTTTAGATGCCATCGTGGATTACCTTCCTTCTCCACTCGACGTGGGAGTGGTGACCGGTACTGATACCAACGATCCGGAAAAACTACATACCATTCATCCTTCACCCAAAGAACCCTTCTCGGCGCTGGCTTTCAAACTGATCCATGATCCTTTTGTCGGACAGCAAACCTTTACCCGGATCTTTTCAGGTACCCTGAAAAGCGGGATGCAGGTTTATAACTCTACCAAAGGGAAGCACGAAAGGATCGGCCGGCTTTTCAGAATTCATGCCAAAGACAGGGAAGAGATCACCGAAGCCGGACCCGGGGATATCGTGGCTCTCATCGGGATGAAAATCACCAAGACAGGAGATACCTTATGCGACGATAATCACCGCCTGGTACTGGAAAACATTCACATCCCGCCTAGTGTTATAGAATTGAAAATCAGCCCATTGAAACGTGCTGATCAGTCAAAACTCGGGGACGCCCTCCATAAACTGGCCATGGAAGACCCCTCTTTTAATGTCAGGTACGATGACGAAACGGAAGAGACAGTAATCGCCGGAATGGGTGAACTTCACCTGGAGATCATGATTGACCGCCTGAAACACGAGTTCAAGGTGGATGCCGAGGTTGGAGAACCCTCCGTCGCCTTCCGGGAAACCATCACCACTGAAGTGGAATCGCTTTACCGCCATTCCAAACAGACGGGTGGTAAAGGACAATTTGCCCAGACCCTGATACGGCTTGAACCGAATGAAGGAAAAGGATATGAATTCGTCGAAAAAATCAAAGGTGGGAACATTCCTGCTGAATTCATTCCTTCAGTCAACAAAGGCATCCTGAAAACCCTTGAACGGGGCATTCTGGCGGGATTCCCCGTGGTGGACGTAAAGGTCGTCTTGTTAGACGGAAGTTTCCACCCGGTCGACAGTTCTGATATGGCTTTTCAGACCTGCGCTTCTATTTGTTTCCGACAGGGTTTCAACAAGGCGGAACCCATCCTGCTTGAACCCATGATGAAAGTAGAGGTCAATACACCCGACGAATACATCGGAGATGTAGTGGGGAACCTGAACCGGCGCCGGGGTAAGATAGAATCCATGCGGCGTTACCGCAAAGGAGCACAGAAAGTGAATGCCCTGGTCCCCCTGATGGAGATGTTCGGTTATGCTACCCAATTGCGGAATATTTCCAGCGGGCGTGCCAATTATTCCATGGAATTTCATCAATATACACCTCTGCCTAAGTTGATCCAGGAAGAGGTGATTAAAAAAATCATGTCCTTACAGAATCATGATCGCGTTAGATGACACGCTGATTTCGGAAGAGATTCGGACCACTTTCTTTTCCTGCGATCTTCAACAGTGCAAAGGAGCCTGCTGTGTGGAAGGGGATGCCGGCGCACCTTTGGAGGAGGAAGAAATCTCCCTGCTTGAAGATGCCATTGATGAAATCAAACCTTTTATGGAGTCAGAAGGGATCCGTGAGGTTGAAAATGCCGGAGTTTTCGACTACGACGCGGAGGGGAATTTTGTCACCCCCCTGGCCGACGGTAAAGCCTGCGTGTTTGCTTACACAGAAAATGGAATTTCTTTTTGTGCCATCGAAAAAGCATTCCTCGAAAAGAAAGTTCCGTTTCAAAAGCCCCTTTCCTGTCATCTCTACCCGATCAGGATAAAGCGGACTTCGCTCAACGAGCTGCTCAATTACCACAAATGGCCCATTTGCCGGAAAGCCCTGGAAAAGGGCTACCTGGAGAAGACCCCTTTATACCTGTTCCTGGAAGAGGCGCTCATCCGAAAATACGGACGGAGCTGGTACAACCGGTTGTTAAAACTAATCCGGTGAAAAGAAGGTACGGCAAGACGGTTATGTGACCGCGTTAGCGCCGCCGCTCTGTGCCAGAGAAGCCCTCTTTGCAACAGCCATTGCGACAAACTCCTTATCCATCAAAAAAGAGCCGCTCTTTTCTGCACCGGCGAGCTTGATCTGGTCAAGAATATTCCTGACAGTGCTTTCCTCTTCGATCTGCTCGGTGATGTACCATTGCAGGTAGTTGGCTGAGGTATAATCCTTTTCCTTGACACAAACGGCATACAATTCATTGATGGAGGCCGATATGTACTCTTCGTGCCTGAGAACCTGTTCAAATACATCAGAGAGTGATTTGAACTTTGCAACGGGAGCTTCCAATGCAGGGATCACGGCTGATCCGCCACGATCATTGAGATAATGGACCAGCTTGAGCATGTGGATCCGTTCTTCCTCGGTTTGGACGTACAGCCAATTGGCAGCACCCGGGAATCCGTTGCGTTCGGCCCATGAGGCCATCGACAGATAAATCCGCGAAGAGTGCTCTTCACGTTGAATCTGTTCATTGATTGCTTTTTCAACATTCTTGGTTATCATGGTTGGTCGTTTTAATTAACACTTGTGTTATTTCAGCGCTTCAGCCCCTGAAACAATCTCGATGAGCGCATTGGTAATTGAGTTTTGGCGGGCTTTGTTGTAAGTGATGTTGAGTTCACGGAGAAGGTCCTGAGCATTATCGGTAGCTTTTTGCATGGCCGTCATCCGGGCTCCCTGTTCGGAAGCGAAGGAATCCAGTAAAGCTTTAAAAAGCTGGATCCGCAGGGTTTTTGGGATCAATTCCCGGACAATGGTCTCTTTTCCGGGTTCAAAAATATAGTCAGTTCCCGTCTTCACTGCAGCGGTGACAGAGGCCGTGGGAAGGGCTACCGGGAGGTACTGTTCCACAACGAGCCGTTGAACGGCAGCATTCTTGAACTGATTGTAAACCAGCGCGATTCTGTCGAACTCTTTGGAAGCAAAGGATTTCATCAGTTTTTCGGCCAAAGGTGCTACGGCATCAAATTTCAGGTGGTCAAGAAGGCTGTCATACGATTCTAAAACCGGATACTTTCGTTTGCGGAAAAATTCGGTAGCACGAGAACCGATGGTAAGTAGTCGAAGATTCCCATTGTTAAATTGGTCGGCATAATCCTGTTGCAGCAATCCGACCGTTGTCTTGATGATGTTGGTGTTGAACGCACCGCACAATCCCCGGTTGGAGGTGATCACCACCAGCAGTACCTTTTCAGGTTTCCGTTGCTGCGCGAAGATGTTCTCCTCTGAGTTTTCAATGGAAGTGCTGAGGTTTTGCAGTATTTCCCGGAGCTTGGTTGCGTACGGGCGCAGTTTGATAATGGCGGTCTGGGCTTTCCTGAATTTGGAGGCAGCCACCATTTTCATAGCATTGGTGATCTGCTGCGTTGATTTGACCGAAGCGATCCGGGTGCGTACTTCTTTCAGTCCGGGCATAATCCTGTACTATTTCTTTTCCTCGTATTTTCGGGAGATCTCTTTACATACCCTTTCCATGGTTTTCACATCTTCATCGAGCAACTGTCCTGACTTCAGGTTTTTCAGCAGTGTTTGATGGTTGGATTCCAGGAAAGAGAGGTATTCCACTTCAAAATTATGAATGCTCCTGACGGGGATGTTCCGAAGCAGTCCCCTTGTTCCGCAGAAAATCACGGCAATTTGTTTTTCGACCGGCATCGGGGAATACTGGGGTTGTTTCAGGATTTCGACATTTCGTGATCCTTTATCGAGAACCGCTTTGGTAGCGGCGTCGAGGTCAGAACCAAATTTGGAGAAAGCCTCCAGTTCACGGAATTCTGCCTGGTCGAGTTTCAAGGTTCCTGCCACTTTTTTCATCGATTTGATCTGGGCATTTCCTCCCACACGGGAGACGGAGATACCCACATTGATAGCAGGCCGGATACCGGCATTAAAGAGGGATGTTTCAAGGAATATCTGTCCGTCGGTAATGGAGATGACGTTGGTTGGGATATAAGCTGAGACGTCACCAGCCTGGGTTTCGATGATGGGCAGTGCGGTCAGTGAGCCGCCTCCTTTAACCATGCTGCTGATCGTTTCGGGCAGATCGTTCATCTGTCTGGCGATTTCATCGGAGGAGATGATCCGGGCGGCTCTTTCCAACAATCTTGAATGAAGGTAGAACACGTCGCCGGGATAGGCTTCACGTCCGGGAGGTCTGCGGAGCAGGAGGGAAACTTCGCGGTAAGCGACAGCCTGTTTGGAAAGATCGTCATAGATGATCAGGGCCGGGCGTCCGGTATCGCGGAAGAACTCCCCGATGGCTGCGCCGGCAAAGGGGGCATAAAATTGCATGGCTGCAGGATCGGAAGCAGTCGCAGAAACCACGACGGTATAGTCCATGGCTCCTTTTTCCTGCAGGGTCTTGACAATATTGGCTACTGTTGATCCCTTTTGTCCGACAGCTACATAAATACAATATACAGTTTCCCCCCTTGTATGGAACTCTTTCTGATTGATGATGGTATCGATGGCTATGGCCGTTTTTCCTGTCTGGCGGTCGCCGATGATCAACTCGCGTTGCCCGCGTCCGATGGGAATCATCGCGTCGATGGGTTTGATACCTGTCTGCAGGGGCTGGTTGACGGGTTGGCGGAAGATGACACCCGGCGCTTTGCGTTCCAGGGGCATCTCAAACCTTTCACCTTCAATCTTTCCCTTTCCATCCAGGGGTTCGCCCAGGGTGTTGATCACACGCCCCAATAACCCTTCTCCCACTTCGATGGAGGCAATCCTCCGGGTACGTCTCACTGTGTCTCCCTCCTTGATCTCGTAGGATTCGCCTAATAATACAGCACCTACATTGTCGGCTTCCAGGTTGAGCACAATGGCTTTCAGGCCGTTCTTTTCAAATTCGATCAACTCTCCCGATTCGGCATTGTTCAACCCGTAAATACGGGCGATTCCATCACCGACCGTGAGGACGGTTCCCACTTCTTCAAGTTCTTTTTCACTTTGATAACCAGCCAGTTCCTTACGAAGGATCGCGGTCACTTCCGCGGGTTTAATGTTGGCCATAGTTCAGTTTTATTGGATTCTTCAGATTCGTTTTTTGTACAGATTGATCCGCGCGATGGTGTTCTTCATGTTCTCAATTTCACGGCGGATGCTTGCATCATATTGTTTATCTTCCCAGGAAAGCACAAAGCCACCGATCAGCGATTCATCGATTTCCGGGTTAAGATCAATGGTTTTCCCGGTGTACCGGGCCATCAGTTCAAGAACCGATTTTTTAAGTTCTTCGTCGGGCGGGACGGGCGCTTTGAATTGGACAGAAAGAATGTTTTTATACTCGTTGTAAAGGTCTTTCAGTTTTTTAGCAATGGCGGGAATAAGGGCTTCTCTTTTTTTGCGTACCATGATCTGCAGGTAGGTCATGGTCAGGCGTCCTACATGGCTCTCAAAAATTTTCCGGAGGATGATCTCTTTTTTTTCCGTATTGATAACAGGACTGTTAAGCAGCAGGACAAGCTCTTTACTGGCATCACACGTGCCGGTGATCAGAAGGTTGTCGTTATAAACCTCCTCAAGCGCATTTTTTTCAATTGCAAGTTCCAGCAGGGCTCCCGCATAACGTTCCGCCACCAGTGATATATTCATCCCGCTTAGTTGAATTTGAGTTCTTTTATCAATTCTTTCGCGTATTCTTCTTGTTTATGCGGATCGGCCAGTTCGCGCTTGAGGATGAACCTGGCAAGCGTCAATGAGTTTTCTGCGATCTGGTTTTTCAATTCGGTCATGGCGGCCATCTTTTCGTTGAGGATGGTCTCTTTGGCGCTTTCAACAATACGGGCAGCCTCCTCCGATGCTTTTTGGCGTGCCTCTTCGATCATTTTATCTTTGATTTTCCGGGCCTCGTTGAGGATGGCATCGCGTTCATTTTTGGCTTGTTGCAGCAACTCTTCGTTCCCTGCTTTGAGGGATTTCATCTCTTCCTTGGCCTTGTTGGCTGTATTGAGCGCTTCATGAATGGACGTTTCCCTCTCTTTGAGCATCTGAAGGATGGGCTTCCAGGCAAATTTCCCCAGGATGAAAAGCAGGAGAAGAAAGACCAGGGTCATCCAGAAAAGCAAGCCCAATCCGGGGGTTATTAATTCCATAATCGATTGTTTTTAGGTTAATCCCTGTGATAATTTTGTTCTTTACGGCCCCACCAACCGTGGAGCCATAAAGAACCATCTTTTTAGATAAAAAGGATCAGCAGACAAACGACGATCGCGAAAAATGCGACCCCTTCTACCAGTGCAGCAGCAATGATCATGTTGGAACGGATATCGCCAATGGCTTCGGGCTGACGTGCGATGGATTCCAAAGCGCTTTTCCCGATGTTGCCAATACCAATACCTGCACCAATCACGGCAATGCCGGCGCCCAATCCGGCGCCCATTTTTGCAAAAGCCCCAAAATCGGCGGCTAATTGCAACAAAATACTGAGTAAATGCATAACCTGAAAGAATTAGGATTAAAAATTAAAACAGAATTTAAAGTTGTTAATGATGTTCGGGTTCGGTCACTGCAAGACCAAAATAGAGGGCCGACAGCAAAGTGAATACATAAGCCTGGATAAAAGCAACCAGCAGCTCCAGCAGGTCCATGAAAACCATGAAAGCCACGGAGACCACTGAAACGCCAAGCCCAAGAGCCGCACTGATTGCCCCGAAAATAAAGATGAGGCTTACAAAACCCAGTGCGATGATGTGCCCCGCCGTAATGTTGGCAAAAAGTCGGACCATCAACACAAAAGGTTTGGTGATGATCCCGATGATCTCAACAATGGGCATCAGCGGAAGGGGTATCTTCAGCCACCAGGGAACGCCTGGTGTGTTGATGATGTCAATCCAATAATGCTTGTTCCCATTGATGGTGGTCAGGATGAAGGTAAACACCGCCATTACCAAAGTAACGGTGATGTTGCCGGTGACATTCGCCCCGCCGGGGAAAAAGGGAATCAGCCCGAAGAGGTTGTTGAACAGGATAAAAAAGAAAATCGTCAGCAGATAGGGTAGAAATTTTTCGTAATGCTTTTCGCCAATAGAACTCCTGGCAATATCATCACGGACAAAAAGAACCAATGGTTCAAGAAGGTTTTGCATTCCGGTCGGGGCTTTCCCTTTCGACCGGGCCGCCATACGAGCCATGGAGACAAAGATCAAAATTAGCAGAAAAGCGCTGATCATGATCGCAAGAACCGTTTTGGTGATGGAAAAATCATAAACTTCAGGTGCCTCCGGGTTGGTTTTATTCTCCCCGGATCTGACAATCTTTCCTTTGTGAGGCCCCTCCGTTGCAAGGGTAAAGCCTTGATAGGAATGGCTCTCGTTGTGAAAACGGGAAGAGGAGAAACAATAGAACTGCCCGTCGTACAGCAGGATCACCGGCAGGGGAACAACCAACTCCAGGTGACCTATTTCGGCAATGTGCCACTCGTGATTATCAACGACATGCTCTAAGATCATTTGGCCGGCATTGAAGGAGCCTTCTTCCTTTCCGGAGGAGGTGGCCGTTGTGGCACTGTCAGCTTTTACTTTCTGCTGAGGATTCTCTTGTGACCACACGGGCAGTGTGGTGAGCATACCCGCAACAACCAGCAGAACAGTGAGTAAGGTCAGGTTTAAAGGGCGAGATCGGTTCACGGTAATGGACAGCTTATTTCTTAAAATCGACCTGCGAAATTAGCAATAAATTCTGAAACGTGAAAATGTCACTTTTGGGAGACCCCCGGAGTATTTACATACAGGTGAACGTAAAAATCAAAACCTGCATAAAGGAGGGTACCGCCATAATCTTCCCAGTGTTCGGTGTCATAGTAATAATAACCCGGGTCCAGCTCACCAAAATAAACTTGTCCCGCAATATTTGTCCATGCCGTACGTAAATAAATACCATGGGTAAGGTTGTAATAGCTGGTTGCCAGGTAAACCTGTTCATTGACCACCAGAGAACCTGTCCCGGGATTATAAACAGTAACGAACAGGTTGCCGGTGGCCGGCTCCGGGGTGTTGCAGGATGGGAGCGTGATCAATCCTGCAAACAGAAACAAGGGGATGATTAAAAGTAGTTTTGTTTTCATGGGTCAACAATTTTGAATTATTTATAGCAAATATAGTTCATTGTGCCTTTGTAACCAAATCACGTTTTGCACGTCTTAATGATCTCCGATGGTTAAAATCGTTACATTTGAAGCGGTAAATAAAGTTACCAACCCTTGAAAAAATCCTTGCTATGTTTTTAAATCGATTGCTTTTATGGCCGCCGGCCCTGATCTTTTTGGCGATCTTGTTCGGAGGGCATGAAGCCCGGGCCCAGAAGATATGGACACTGGAGGATTGCATCAATTATGCCCTGGAGAACAACCTCGATATCCAAAAACAAATCCTCCAGGTTGAATCGAACAAAAAAAACTTGTTGCAAAGCGCCCTCAACATGCTTCCCAACCTGAATGCCAATGGCACGAATGTTTGGAATTTCGGGCAAACCATTGACCAATACACCAATACCTTTGCAACCAGCACTGTTCGTTCCAACAACTTCTATATCCAGACGGGCGTCACCCTGTTCAACGGGCTTCAGAAAATAAACACTTTAAAGAAGAATCAGATCAATGTCCTTGCGAGTAAGTACGACCTTGATGTCCTTAAAAACAGCATCTCTCTGACAGTAGCCGGTTATTACCTTGATATCCTCTTTAATCGTGAATTGCAACAGGTAGCCAGGGAACAACTTGCCATTACGACCTCCCAGGTTGACAGGATTCAGAAAATGGTTGAAGCCGGAGCCTCCGCCAAAGGTGATTTACTCAACATTCAAGCCCAGAAAGCCGCTGAGGAGCTGGCCCTGGTGGAAGCTAATAACCGGCTGAACATCTCCAACTTGTCGCTGCAACAATTGATCGACCTCGAAGTCACCCGCGACTTTCAAATTGAAAAACCCGCGCTGAAACAGGTCGAAGCTCCTAAAGACAATATAACGCCTGAGGTGGTTTACGAACACGCCCTGAAAGCCAGACCGGAGATCCAGGCAGCAGAAATGCGGGTTAAATCGGCACAAAAAACCCTGGCCATCGCGCGGGGAACGCTCTATCCCAACCTTACCTTCGGTGGATCGTGGGGAACCGGTTATTCAGGAGCTGCCAGGGAAATCGACCCCGACGTAGCCCCTGTGGTAAAGATGCAGAAAATCGGAATCACCCAGATGTCGAGAGACACAGTCATGGGCTATTCCTGGAGCTACGGTTCACGGGTGACCTCCTTCAACGACCAGCTCAAACAAAACGAAAACCAATCCATCGGGTTCTATCTCAGCATCCCGATCTTCAACGGCTGGTCAAGCCGTACAGCCATCAGCCAGGCCAAGATCGGCCACTCGCAAGCTGAACTGGACCTCGATATCAAGAAAAGAGACCTGCGTAAGATCATTGAACAAGCTTATGCCGACGCCGTTGCCTCTTTGCAGAAATTCAACTCCTCCGAAGAAAAAGTCACAGCCCAGGAAGAATCTTTCAAATATACCCAGCAAAAATTCGATGTGGGAATGATGACCTCCTTCGACTACAACAACAGTAAGAAAGATCTTACCAAAGCCCAATCCGACCTCCTTCAGGCAAAGTATGACTTCATCTTCAAAACAACCATCCTCGATTTCTATATGGGAAACCCCATTCGAATAAACCGGGAATAAAACGCGTTAAAACTATCATCCATGTCCATTAAAAAATCCAGGAAAAAACTTTGGATCATCCTTGCTGCAGCAGTGATAGTGATCCTTATCGTGATCGTCGCCGTTATTAAAGGGAAAAATGAAGAGGGAATCAAGGTATCGACGGAAAAAGTAACAAAACGGACGATCATCCAGACCGTTTCATCCAACGGGAAGATACAACCTGAGAAAGATATAAAAATCAGTCCCTATATCTCCGGCGAAGTAGTGGAACTCTACGTTAAAGAAGGAGATCAGGTGAAAGAGGGAGACCTTTTGGCCAAAATCGACCCTGAAATTTATGTTTCACAGTTTGATCAAAGCGAGGCGGCCCTGAACACCCAGAAAGCCAACCTGGCCAATTCACGGGCGCGGCTGGTGCAGATGAAAGCACAGTTCGAGAATTCACGGCTCACCTTCGAGCGACAGGAAAAACTCTTCCGCGAGAACGTGATTTCCAAAGCCGATTTCGACCAGGCCAAGTCATCGTACCAGGTTGCCCAGGCACAGGTTTCAGCGTCAGAAGAAGACATCAAAGCAGCCGAATTCATGGTTAAAAGCTCGGAAGCGGCTTTGAAACGATCAAAAGAAGATCTCACCCGTACGGCCATTTTCTCCCCCAACGAGGGTACCGTCTCCAAACTTAATGTCCTTAAAGGGGAACGGGTTACAGGGGCATCACAATTTTCAAGCGGTACAGAGATTATGCGCATCGCCAACCTCAATGCCATGGAGGCCCAGGTACTGGTCAATGAAAACGATATTGTGAGGGTTTCCCTCGGCGATACGGCGCTGATCGAAATTGATGCTTACCTTAACCGCAAATTCAAAGGAGTCGTAACCGAAATCGCTACTTCCGCCAATACCACCGGGGTAAGTGTCGACCAGGTTACCAATTTCAACGTCAAAATTCATATCCTGAAAGACTCCTACAAAGACCTCCTGGCCGGCAAAAGCCCTGATTTCTCTCCTTTCAGACCGGGAATGTCCTGCACGGTCGATATTCAAACCGAAGTAGCTGAAAATGTGCTTACCGTTCCGATTCAGGCAGTAACGACAAGAGTGGATCGCGACAGCCTCGAAAAACTGGCAGAAAAGAAAAAGAATAAAACTGAGGGAGATGAAAACGACGTCGAATTTGTCTCCTCCCAGAAAAAAAGCGGGAAAATTCAGGAATGCGTGTTCCTGTTGAACAAAGAAACCGCAAAAAAAGTGAATGTCAAGACCGGTATCCAGGACAATACCTACATCGAAATCCTTTCCGGACTGAAATTGGGCGAAGAGATCATTGCATCGCCTTATACGGTGGTATCAAAAACCCTGAAAGATGGCGATAAGGTAAAGAAAGTAGACAAAAAAGACCTTTTCACCAAGGAAAAATAAGGCATGGCCCTGATCCTGTGTCTGGAAACCGCTACCGAAGTTTGTTCTGTTGCCCTGTCTGACAACAGCGTCATTTTATCTTCTGAAAAATCTTCCGAACCCAACGTACATTCTTCGCTGTTGACGGTTTTCATCGGCAGGATGATGGAACGCGCAGGTTTTTCCCTTTCAGATCTCGACGCGGTGGCAGTAAGCAAAGGCCCCGGTTCTTACACCGGAATCCGTATTGGTGTTTCGGTTGCCAAAGGTCTTTGTTATTCACTGGATAAACCGCTGATCGCCGTTCCTACCCTGGAGGCGCTGGCCCATGGAATGAAATCACTGCTGCCCCCGTCCGGCTCCTCCCCGGCCCTTCCGGTACTCCTCTGCCCGATGATTGACGCCCGCAGAATGGAGGTCTATACTGCGCTTTTCGACAGCCGGTTAAACCTGCTCAGGGAGACGGAAGCCCGGATCCTCGAAGCCGACAGTTACAACGCTGAATTGTACGGCAACAAGGTATGGTTCGCGGGCAGTGGCGCTTCCAAATGCAAAGCACTGTTCGGTGACCACCCGAATGCAGTCTTTCCCGATGTTTTTACCGCTGCAGCAGAATACCTGGTACCCCTTGCCGAAGAGCGCTTTGCTAAACGGTTGTTCGAAAACATTGCCTATTTTGAACCCTTTTACCTGAAGGATTTCGTAGCCGGAAAACCACGAGTCAAAGGACTTCATTGATCATAAAAACCCATGGAACGACCCATTCCCTATGCCCGTCATAAAACCCGTGTTGTCAACATTGGAACACTCCCTATGGGGGGTGATTATCCCATCAGGGTTCAATCGATGACCAATACCAATACCCTTGACACCATGGCCACGGTCGACCAGATAATCCGGATGGCTGATGCGGGATGTGAGTATGCCCGTATCTCGACCCCGGGGATCAGGGAAGCTGAAAACCTCCGGAACATCAAAAAAATATTGTTGACCCGGGGATACAAAATCCCCCTGATCGCCGATGTACATTTCAACCCGAAAGTGGCAGAAGTGGCAGCTTCAATAGTGGAAAAAGTGAGGATCAACCCGGGCAATTATACCCGTTTAGCATCGCAACCCGATGCATCTTCCGATTTGCAGGATGATGCGTTTGGTGAAATGGTGGCCGGACAATTAAAACCCCTCATAAAGATCTGCCGTGACCATGGGACTGTTCTGCGCATCGGCAGCAACCACGGCTCCCTGTCACAACGCATCCTCGCACGGTATGGGGATACCCCTGAAGGCATGGTGGAATCGGTCATGGAATACCTTCGCATCTTCGAAAGCATCGGTTTTACCGACCTGGTGGTGGCCCTCAAAGCCAGCAATCCTAAGGTTATGATCCGGGCCAACAGGATGTTGGTGAAAGCAATGGAACGGAGCGGCATGAATTACCCCCTCCACCTGGGAGTAACAGAAGCGGGATGGGGTGAGTCAGGGCGGATTAAGTCGGCCGTGGGGATTGGCAGCCTTCTGGCCGACGGGATTGGCGACACCATCCGGGTCTCCCTGACCGAAGATCCTGAATTGGAAATCCCGGTAGCCTACGACATCCTTCAGGCAGCCGGAGCCCGGATCAGCCAAACCGAATACATCTCCTGTCCCTCCTGTGCCCGCACCCTTTTCAACATCCAGGAAACTGTTGTGAAAATCAGGGAACATACACGGCATCTCAAAGGACTTAAAATCGCCGTGATGGGTTGCATCGTCAATGGTCCCGGAGAAATGGCCGACGCCGATTACGGTTACGTGGGAGCAGGTAAAGGCAAAGTGATCCTTTACAAAAAACAGGAGGCGGTTAAAAAAGATATTGATGAAGCCATCGCAGTGGAAGAACTGATCCGCCTGATCCGGGAACAAGGCGACTGGATCGATCCCTGACAAAAGGGAATCCTCAGTTTTAAATACGCTCAACTTACCGGTTGGTGAATTCCGGCCCTACGATTACTTTCAGGCTCCGGGGAATGATCTCGTAAACAAAAGGGGTATGTCCCAACGACTCCCCGTCGGCTTCTAAATAGATCCTCCCCGTCGAACGAATTCTGATCGTCTTTCCCTGGTGCATACTCACGATCGGAATATCGGCCAGCTTCCCGCTATACAAGCGATTGGCATACCTGACCACCATCCATTTGGTAGCCTTCCGGATCAGGGTGAAATCAAAAAGCCCGTCGTCAGGAATGGCATTCGGCACCTGTTTCATCCCTCCTCCGCTGAACCTGCAAATGCCGGCATTCATGGAAAAAATTTCGCCTCTGAAAATGATATTGTTGTCCATTTCTATAACGCCTTCAGCGAATTTATACTGAAACAGGCTGGCAAAAACAAAATAGAGGTAGGCCAACGGGTTTCCTTTCCCCTGTTCTTTGAGCAAGTTGGTTCTTTTTGCTACCAAGGCATCATAACCCATTCCGGCCACGTTCATGAAGTAACGGATTTGGAGCTGATCATGTTTATAATAACTTACCTTCCCCACATCCTGAATGAAAGGACGCTTTTGCCGTAAAACGTTCACCGCTTTCTTATAGTCAAAGGGAATAGCGAACATCCGGCACCAGTCATTCCCCGTTCCAACCGGTATCATTCCAAGTAAAATGTCAGTCGGGTGTACTGCTTGTTGCAGAAAAATGCCATTCAAAACTTCATTCAGGGTACCGTCGCCACCGACCACGGCAATGTTGCGGTAGCCCTCCTTAATATGTTCACTGGTCAGGGAAATGGCGTGGTTGCGACCGGTAGTAAAAACACATTGGGTGTCAAAACCCTGTTGTTGGAGATAACGGCAAATCCGGGGCCACTCTTTTTCTCCCTTCTTATTGCCGGCATTGGGATTGACCACCACAAGCCATTTCTGAGGAGAGATCGGCAGGATTTCAGTCATGGTACGGGTCTTAAAAATTATTGTGATGCAAGTTACTTGTTTTTGATTTAAACTTGGTAACTTTATCATTCATATCAGATCATTGTGAAAAACATCATCCTTATATCGTTCCTTGTTTGGGTCTTGTTCGCTGAAGGCACCGCCCAGACAAGCACTACCGACAAATCCCTTGTCTTTTTCAATAAAACAGAAGGGGGTGTTGCTTTTGGTATAGGATCATTTAAAACCAATGTCGTCAATGGGATTCAAAAAAAAGCACGCAATGATGAGATCGTGGTTTCCCTCCAGACCATCAACGGGGTAAAATACCTTGACCGGGTGACTGTAGGAGTGAGTATCGGAGTTGAAAAATGGCAGAACGGGCTTTTCTGGCCGGTGTACGCCTATCTGGGCTATGCCCTGAAACCCACCGCAAATAGTTTTTTTGCCAATATATACCTGGGCTATGGGTTCGGTACCCGTTATTCGACAAATTTTTATGAGCAGGGAAGCGGTGCCTTTGGCATGAGCATCGGTGTGGGCTACCAGATGCGGATCTCAAAAAAACTTCGTTTTCTTTACGAAATTTTCTACCGGTACCAGGCTGTCGAGTCCACTTATTTCAGAATCAATGATATAGAGTCCGACACGGGAACTTACCAGAAAAAAACAGCCGTGGATTACAAAGTCCCGCTCCATTTCGCCGGTTTCAAAATCGGCATCTGCTTTCCCTGAGATTTACAACAAGTCGGGTTCCTTTCGGCCAAAGAGAAAAAAAGAATAGAAAAAAGTCACAAACATCACCCCCGTTTGCGACTCAATGGTGTCTTCCGTCATCATCGACAAAGTGGCTATGACCAGCAGGATGATGATAAAATAATCACCTTGCCACTTTTTCAGGAAGGGAGGAAGGAAAAAGGCTGCCAGAAACCAGATCAGGCCGAAAATTCCAAATCCGACGAAAATGGAGAAAAACTGGTTGTGCGACCGCCATCGCTGATCGGGAGCCAGTTTTGAATCCATGATCTCGTATTGCCGGCCGAAAGCGATGTTCATGTCACCGGTCCCGACACCGGTCAGCCAATGCTGCCGGATCAAACCCACGGAAGCTTTCCAGAATTCAAACCGTTGCATCAGGGTAGAACCGGTCGGATTCCCGGTTTCACGATAAATATCATACCCTTGTAAAACCTCGTAGACCTTTCCACGAATACTTAATTTCTTGAGAAAAACCACATTGGTCATCCCTTTTTCAATGGCCTCGATCTCCTCTCGTGTCAAACGTTCCATCGCATCGGCGTCCTTTCTCCATCCCTTGGAGGTCAGAAACCGGATCACTGTGAAGGCAACCGGTTGCCTCCTTTTATCCAGGCTGTCGAAAGGTATCCGGCTGCGTTTGTTCCACGATTCCCTGAGCTCATCCCATTGAATGTAAATCCAAAGGTAATTTCCATTCTCAACTGTCGATGAATAGGTATCATGAAGGTATGGATTCCCCCTGGAAGTGTTCTTTTCCAAAGTATTGCAATTGATCGGGTTGACATGATAGTAATCCCTCACCAGCGACCGGAAAAAAAAGAAGGTGCCTGTCAAAACCACCAGAATAAGAGTACCCAACGTGATTTTGAGCCACTTTTTTGGTGTTTTTACGATCAGGAAAGGAATCAAAAAGATCAAGGTCAAAATGGAAATGATTATTCCTGTAAAAGATTGTGATATAACGAGATAAATAATAAACCATACCATTATTGCCAGAAAGGCGATCCGGATACTCAAGGGAAAAAACTGCTTTTTTAACGCAAAATATAGCAACGTGAATATCCCGGTTGACAGAAGCAACCCAAAAATGATGTGCGAGACATTGCGCGAAACATCCCTGATATCAATATAATGATTTGTTTGGATGAGAACGGTGTTATACACCGACCGGACCAGAATTGCAAGGAGAAAAAGGAACATCAGGCGGTAAAATCCTTTTCTGTTAAAAGCTTCGGAGGTGGAGATAAACAAAGGAAGCAGGAAAAGGGGGAGTTTGGTCCGAAGATCCTTATAAGCATAATCAAAATCAGTGGTAAAAAAGAGGCCCAGCAGGTGAAAAAGCAACACCGAACTGAAGAGAACAGCCGAAGGATTCCGGAAAAAATGAGCAAATCCTTTGCCGATTCCCTGAAAGATCAGTCCGATCGCCCGTGGTAAAAAGCCAACGATTTTTCCCGGGGCAGATTGGCCGTTCAACCAAAATTTGAACTTTTGCAGATCGAACCGTTCAACAATCCAGCCCCCGGCAAGGAGGAACTGCCCCAGGCTGAGTCCGAATTTGGAAAAAGGCAGCGAAGCAATCACAATACACAAGGAGGCGATGTAATAATATCTCCAGAACTTCTTCCAGGCAGGGGAAATGAGCTGTTCAGGCAAAGCGTTTTGTCCTTCCTTTTTTAACTTTTATTCTGAATTTGCAAAAGGTATCTGTCCCCCTGACATCGATCCGGCAGAGTTCATACCTGTTTCGGAACGGCCATCGGTTGATCCGGTTCCCGATGCGCAGGGCATAGTTGATGCCCTCCTGTTCAAATAACATAGCTGTGGGATTTCTCATGTCGGGGTCTTTTCCCGGGTGACCACCATAGGGATAAGCCAACACCCCAAAGTAAGGAATTCCGTAATAATTAAGCGTTTCACGGCAATTTTTCAGATCCTCGGCGATGTCTTCAGGTGCCATGTCGCGGTAATTCCGGTGCAGAAATGAATGAAGACCCATTTCTACCAGATCGTTGTTTGCCATCATTTTCAGGTCAGCGGCTCCCAGGATGGGTTCACTGCCACGGTCCCAGATATTGGTCTTCCCGATAAATGCTACGGGAAGGAACAAGGTCGCAGGAAAGCCATGCTTTTTCAATATCGGAAGCGCATGATCGCGAAAGTTCGTATAAGCATCATCGAAGGTAATTACGATCGCCCCGCGGGGCAAAGGATCTTTGCACTTCTCCAACTGCATCAGGTCGCTGAAATGAAGCGGGCGATATCCCTTTTTCCGGAGGTAATGCATTTGCTGATCGAATTGGGCGCTGGTGACCGTCAACCCGTCGGGAACCGATTCCGACACCTTGTGATACATCAGTACCGGCAATCCTTTCGGGGCCGGAACAAGAAAACTGTATTCCAACACGAAGTAAGCCAGGACAACACCAAAAAGGAGCGCTGCCATCAGGTAAAGAAACATCATGTCTGTTCGTTTAATTCAATGGTTTTGGCGATCTTCACCGCACCGTAAAATGCGGCTAAAAAAGACCACATAAATCCCGGGTAACCGTCCAGAATTCCAAGCCGGATAAAGTAAAAAGTGAAAAAACTTACCGGAAATTTGAGCGCCACCCAAACTTTGGAAAAACTCCGTTTTTGGGCGACATATCCTTCGGCCGCCTGGGTTGTATAGGTATTGATTTTTTCAATATGATGCCGGATGTCACGGTACGAGTAATGAATGATTTTTCCGTTGAGCACCTTGGTCTTACCGCGGGTGACAATGCCTTCATGAACCGGCGTTTCGGTAAAATGACCCTGCTGGCGGTTGAAAATCCGCAGATGATGCTCCCGTCCGGTTCCGCTGTGTTTTAAAATTTTCCCCATAAAACACAGGGAGAACGGAATGGTGTAGGATGAAACCTCGTCTTCCTCTGCGGAATGGGAATCGGAAAATTCTTTCGCTCTGCTCTGAAACAATAATTGCAATTCGGACAGTAACCCGGGGGATACCACCTCGTCAGCATCAAGAGAGAAGACCCAATCATTAACGGCCTGATCAACAGCGAATTGTTTTTGTTTCCCGTAGCCGTCGAACGGCCGTTCAAAAATCCGGCAACCGGCTTCCCTGGCGATGGCGATGGTGTTGTCAGCCGAACCCGAATCCACCAAAACGATTTCATCAGCCACCGGTTGAACCGAGCGGATGCAACGCAGGATGTTTTTTCCCTCGTTGAATGCAATGATGACTACTGAAAGGCGGGGCATCCTGTTAATTTTCGATTGTAAAATGATCCCAGTCCATTCCCACGGTAAAGGAATCGCGGTATAATTGCAGCTCCTGCCATGACAGAATCACGGTATGCACTTCTTGTTTTCCGGCTTGAGCAACATAAATAATATTTCCTTTGGCATCGGCGATCATCGATTCCCCGCTGTGCCAGGTCCCGTTACCATCATCTCCGATGCAGTTGACGCCTGCGGCATAAACCTGGTTTTCAATAGCCCGCGCTGGCAGCAGGGTTTTCCATACCTGCGACCGGCTGGCCGGCCAGTTGGCAAGGTAAACCAACAGATCATATTCATATTGTCCATCCTTCCAGGCATTTTTACTCCAAACCGGAAACCGGAGATCGTAACATATCATGGGCAATATTTTCCATCCGTTCACTTCAACGAGGATTTTTCGGGCCCCTCCCGTAATGATCCGGAACTCTTCACTCAAACGAAAAAGATGCCGTTTATCGTATGTAACAAAATGGCCATCGGGGTACATCACCACCAGCCGGTTATAAATGGCAGCTTCTTCCCTGATCAACAGGGTGGCCATGATCACAGCGTCGCACGAAGATGATTTCCGGCGCAGAAAACCGACGGAAGGGCCATCCATTGACTCAGCACATAACCCGGGATTGATGGAAACACCGGTGTTGAACATTTCCGGCAGAAGGATCAGATCAGTAGGTTCCCTGATCTGATCGATCAGAAAATCGAAATGGTTCAGGTTCTTTTCGCATTGCTCCCGGTAAAGAGATGACTGGATGGTGGTTACCCTCAGATCTTGCATAGTCATTGGAATGATAAGCAGGTAAAATTAGAAATATCCGTTCAGTCGTTCGTAAATATTTTAATTTTGTCGTTAAAATCAAACCAAACTCTTATGCGAACGATTGATAATTATAATTTTAAAGATAAGAAGGCGCTGATCCGGGTCGATTTTAACGTACCATTGGATGGTAATTACCATATCACCGACACCACCCGTATTGATGCCACAATCCCAACGATAAAAAAGATCCTGGACGACGGGGGATCGGTGATCCTGATGTCGCACCTGGGTCGTCCGAAAGGCGGGCCTGAAGAGAAATATTCATTGCGCCACGTGCTGGCTTATCTCAGTGATGTACTGAAGGTTCCGGTGAAATTCGCCGATGATTGCATCGGGCAATCCGCCGTTGAACAGGCAGCTTCCCTGCTCCCCGGAGAGGTGCTATTACTCGAAAATCTCCGCTTTTACAAGGAGGAGGAAAAAGGCAATGAAGATTTTGCAAAAAAACTGGCAGATTTGGGTAATGTCTATGTGAACGATGCTTTTGGCACCGCACACAGGGCCCATGCATCGACAGCCATTATTGCCAAGTTTTTTCCGGTTAATAAGATGTTCGGTTACGTGATGGCCAACGAGATCATCAACATCGACAAATGCCTGAAAGAGGGAAAACGTCCCTTTACCGCGATCCTGGGTGGCGCCAAGGTGTCGACCAAGATCGAGATCATCAACCACCTGATGGACAAAGTCGACAACCTCATCATCGGAGGTGGCATGATGTTCACTTTTATCAAAGCGATGGGTGGCGAGGTCGGCGCTTCACTCGTTGAAACGGATTACGTCGAGTTGGCTAAAAACATTGTGGAAGGCGCCAAATCAATGGGTGTTAACCTGTATCTTCCACCGGATGCGGTTTTGGCTGATGCTTTCTCCAACGAAGCAAACAGAAAGGTCAGCAGCGCTTACGACATTCAGATACCCTGGATGGGTCTCGACATTGGACCGATTTCACGCGAAAAGTTCCAGGCTGCCATCGAACAATCGGGTACAATTCTCTGGAATGGCCCCATGGGGGTGTTCGAAATGAACAACTTTGAAGAGGGAACCCGCGCTATAGCCGAAGCCCTGGCAAAAGCTACCGAAAAAGGCACCTTTACCCTGGTCGGCGGAGGCGATTCCGTTGCCGCGATCAATAAATACGGCCTGGCCGACAAAGTCAGCTATGTCTCCACAGGGGGAGGCGCCATGCTGGAGTACATTGAAGGCAAGGTTCTCCCCGGTATCCAGGCCATACTGAGTGAATGAGGATCCTCCTCAGCAGGACCGACAGCATCGGGGATGTGGTTCTGACCCTCCCCATGGCAGGAGCGCTCAAGGAAAAATTTCCGGATTGCACCATCCTTTTCCTGGGGAAAGAATATACCCGCCAGGTGATCGCTTGTTGCCGGTTCGTGGATGAATTTGTCAACTGGGATGAAGCAGGAAAAGATATCCGGGATAACAGTGAACGGGAAATTGCCCACGCAGCTTTCTTATCATCGCTGCGGGCAGATATTATTATCCATGTTTTCCCCGTAAAAGAGATCTGCAGGGCGGCAAAAATGGCCGGGATTCCTTTGCGGATCGCTACTGCCCGGCGGTTTTTCACTTGGTTTTCCTGCAACCGGAAACTCCACATTCCCCGGCGAAATTCCGATCTTCACGAAGCGCAGCTGAACCTCAAAATGTTGAAACCCTTAGGGATAAAGGGTGTATTCCCCTTATTGTCCATTCCTGGTTTGTATGGATTCCGCGACACCCCCCGGCGGTTCGATAAAACAAGATCTGTTGTTCCTTCTTGTGACAGTCTCGTGGAACCACGCCCTGCCGGGCATCATGACGGTTCATTTCCCTGGCTTATAAACGGAAAATACAATCTGATCCTTCATCCAAAATCCAAGGGAAGCGCCCGCGAATGGGGGTTGGACAATTTCTCTGCCCTGATCCGTATGCTTCCGGAGGAAAAATTCAATGTACTTGTGACCGGAACGGCCGGGGAGGGAGAAAAGATGCGTAGATTCCTCGACCTCCACAAAGGACGCATCACCGACCTGACCGGAAAACTGGATCTGGCCGGTTTCATCTCCATGATGGCCCGTTGCGACGGGATGGTGGCAGCCAGTACCGGACCCCTGCATCTCGCAGCGGCCCTGGGAATCAGGGCCATCGGTCTTTATGCCCCCATGCGGCCTGTCTTCCCTTTACGATGGGCTCCTTTGGGTGAAAAAGCCTGTTACCTGGTAATCAACAAAAAGTGTAATGATTGCCGGAAAACTTTAAAATGTCATTGTATCCAAAGCATCACCCCCGAATCGGTAGCGTTAAAACTTACCACTTCGGGAATTTGATCTCCCCGCCGAATAATTTCATCAGTTTCGGAAAAACAGATGCTACCGGCTGGTAAAGAAAGGAATCTTGCTTGTCGCGGGGAGTGATAAATCCTTCCCCGGGGTCGATAAACCCGATAAAAAACAGAATAAGGCTGGCCAGGATTACCCCTTTCACAATTCCCAGAAGAGCGCCAAATAAGCGGTTCAGAAAACCCAGTCCGATGATATCGGCAAACCGTCCGGTCAACCGGGCGACAAGGATCACGGCAATCACCACCAGGAGAAAAGTAAAGATAAAAGATAGGATAGGCGCGGTGTTGGGAGAGGGATCAAACCTTTCGACCAGCATTTCGTTGAGAAATTTTGAAAAATGGACCGCTGCATAGATGCCCAGAAGCAGGGCAGCGATATTCGACAAACCAACGATGATCCCTTTGCGATAACCTCCGATGATGAATACAGCAAGAAATGCAAGCAGGATTAGGTCGATGAGGTTCATGACCGGGGGGTTATTTTTTCAGGCGGGAGGTCAGCTCGGTACCGAATACAAATTCGTTCAATTCAGGGTTATCAGTATTGAGGATGGTCTCCTTATCCCCTTGCCACCAGAGGGATCCGTTATAGATAAAATTCACGCTGTCACCAATGCTGAGCACCGAGTTCATGTCGTGCGTGTTGACAATGGTGGTAATGTTGTATTCCCGTGTGATCTCGAGGATGAGATGATCGATTACCCCCGAAGTCTGGGGATCCAGACCGGAATTGGGCTCATCACAAAAAAGGTATTGGGGATTCATCGCAATGGCGCGGGCAATGGCTACCCGCTTGCGCATTCCTCCGCTCAGTTCGGAGGGCATCAGCTGGTTCACCCCCGGGAGATTGACGCGGTTGAGTACAAAATTGACCCTTTCAAGTTTTTCCGCATGTGACTGACGGGTGAACATGTTCAGCGGGAACATCACATTTTGTTCCACATTCAGGGAATCGAACAAGGCGCCTCCCTGGAACAGCATTCCGATCTCCTGGCGGAGGGTTTTCCGCTGCTCGAAGTTCATTTGGGTAAAATCACGATCGTTGTAAGTGACTTTTCCCTGGTCCACTTCAAACAAACCCACCAGGCATTTCATTAAAACCGTTTTTCCCGAACCACTCTGTCCGATGATCAGGTTGGCTTTGCCCTTTTCAAATCGGCACGAAATGTCTTTCAGGACATGGTGTTCTCCAAAATACTTTTCGATGTGCCGGGCTTCAATCATGTGAGCAGGAGTTGTGTCAGTACAAGGTTGAACAGGATGATGAGGACACTGCTGATAACCACCGCCTTGGTGCTGGCCTGGCCCACTTCAAGCGCCCCTCCGCGGGTTTCATAACCGTAAAATCCGGAAATTGAAGCAATGATGAAGGCGAAAAATACCGTCTTGATCAACGCATAAAAAACTATGTATCCCTCAAAATCGATCCTTATCCCTGAAATGTAATCGGTAGAAGAGACCAGTCCGGTCGCTGTCATGGCTATCCAACCACCCAAAACGCCCAACCAGATGCTGAAAACGATCAGCACGGGGTTGATGAGGAGAGAAGCGATTACCTTGGGAAAAATCAGGTAATTGGCCGAGTTGACGCCCATGATCTCAAGGGCGTCGATCTGCTCTGTGACCCGCATGGTTCCAATCTCGGAAGCAATCCGCGAACCGACTTTACCGGCCAAAATCAAACTGATTACTGTGGGAGAAAACTCAAGAATCACGCTTTGACGGGTGGTGAACCCGACCATCGACATCGGGATCAACGGACTGTCGATGTTATAGGCTGTCTGAATGGCCACGACGGCACCCATAAAGACAGAGATAAACGCCACAATGCCAATGGAGTCCAAACCCAGATTATTGATTTCTGCCATCATTTGATCCCAGAAAATCTTCCCTTTCTGAGGACGGGTAAAAACCCGTCTCATGAGCATTACATAATTTCCTATGTTCCCGAAAACCTTAAGCATAAAATCTGTTGGCTAAGATACCAAAATTATGAAAATTTCCGTTTCACGTTCCGAATAAGTCGTTTCGATGAACCGGGTTTTTGCTTACCGGATCATCTAAAAACCATCCATGAAACCAACCCGAATCTCCATTTTTATCACGATCTTTGTCGTGCTTATCATGGTTGCAGGCGGATCCTGCAGTACACAGCGTTATCCGTCACACCATCAACACAAATCCAAAAAGTGCAACTGTCCCTCTTTCAGCCAGTCAAACCACTCCGACAGACCACTGATTCCCATGAAAAGCGTTTGATCCTGGAATCTTTCTGCCAAAAAATCCCGGAGGCGGCCGTACCCAATTTCTTAGTCCTGGTAAAAGGCGTTGACCTGAAACTGAAAATGACCCGTCACCGGATCTCTAAATCAGGGGATTTCCGTCCGGCCCTTGGTGAGCGGCCCGCCTGTATCACAATCAACGAAAGCCTTAACCCCTACGCGTTCCTTATCACACTCCTCCATGAAATGGCTCATTTTAAAACCTGGAGCGACTATCAACAAAACAACAAATTATTCTCCCTTCGACGCCATCCCCGGCCTCAACCTCACGGAACGCAATGGAAGAAGAATTTCCGGCTCATCATGAAATCTTTTCTTGAACCGGACATCTTCCCACCTGAAATACTCGAAGCCCTCTCCGGCTACCTCGTCAACCCCAGGGCTTCCACCGCTTCTGATCATCAACTTTCAAGATGTTTACAGCAATACGATCCCGTTAGCAAGCTGATCCGGTTAGAGGATATACCATCCGAAGCTCTTTTTACCCTTCATGGAAAACGTATCTTCCGGAAAAAAGAAAAGATCAGGACCCGGTACCGTTGTATTTGTATGAAAACCAATCGCCTGTACCTGGTCAGCAGAATGGCCCCGGTTACCCCTCTTTGAAATACCGACATTATACCATACTTTCGTATGTTTGTACTCCTAAAAAACTGTTGACATGGCAAAGTCGAAACACAATTTTTGCGTGATCATGGCAGGGGGCATCGGCGCCCGCTTCTGGCCCATGAGCCGAACCTCCCACCCCAAACAATTCATTGATATTCTGGGTACAGGTGAAACCCTGATCCAGCAAACCTACAATCGTTTCACAAAAATATGCCCGCGCGAAAATATTTATATCGTTACCAATGAGATTTATGTTGAAATGGTAAAACAACAAATCCCGGAGGTACAACCGGCCCAGATCCTGGCCGAACCTTCCCGCCGCAATACCGCCCCCTGCATCGCTTATGCCAACTACTGCATCCTTGCTCGTGATCCCGAAGCTCGCATCGTGGTAGCCCCTTCTGACCATATCATCCTCAATGAAAGCCTCTTCCTGAAAAATATCCAATCGGCCCTCGACGCTGCCGGCGAAAACGATTGGTTGCTGACCCTCGGCATCCGCCCCAGCCGGCCGGATACAGGCTATGGATACATACAATACCTCGAAGAAAAAGTCCCTGTCTATCCCAAAGAACAACACATCAAAAAGGTCAAAACCTTCACCGAAAAACCCAACCGCGAACTGGCTGTCACCTTCCTGCAATGCGGCGATTTTCTATGGAACTCCGGGATTTTCATCTGGTCGCTCAAAAGCATCATGAATGCTTTCCGGGAACACCTCGAAGAGATCGATTCCCTTTTCAAACAAGGAATTGGGAAATACGGTACCCCGGAAGAAAAAGCTTTCATCACCGAAACCTACACCATTTGCAAAAGCATTTCGATCGACTACGGCATCATGGAAAATGCTTCCAACGTTTACGTCCTGGCTGCCGACTTTGGCTGGTCCGACCTCGGGACCTGGGGCTCATTGTATGAAAACCGGGCCAAAGACAACCAAGGCAATACCGTCATTGGAAAAAACGTAATGATTTACGAATCTAATAATTGCATTGTCAATATGCCCAACGACAAAGTGGTAGTGCTCGAAGGTTTAAACGATTACATCGTAGTGGATTCCGACAACGTCTTGCTGGTATGCCGCAAAGCCGACGAACAGCAAATCCGGCAATATGTCAACGACGTGATGCTTGAAAAAGGAGAAAAATTTGTTTGACATTCTCCTATATCTTTGATATCCAGATTAAAATATTTCCGGCGCTAAACCGTTTATGTTAAAAATCCTGCCTGTGGATCTCTATCTCCGGAAAAAACGCTGGAAATTCATCCTCTTTGCCGGCGCAGTATTCATCGTCGCCGCTTCGCTCTACTACACCAGTATTCTGGTGGATGAAATCCGAAAAGATGAAAGAAAAAATGTCCAGATCTGGGCCGATGCCATCCACCAGAAAGCTGATCTGGTGAACTATACCAACAACCTTTTCGAACAACTTAAAACTGAAGAAAGAAAAAGAGTTTCCATCGTTGCAGAAGCCCAGCGACGCATTCTGACCGCTACCTCCAACGAAGACCTGAATTTCTTTCTCAATATCATCGGTGAAAACACCACCATTCCGGTTATTGTTACCGATGACTCGGGCAACATCATGACCTCCCGCAACACCCGGCTGGATGACTCGGTAAGAAGGCTCGACGGCAGCCTGCTCCGGGAATATTCAGTCTATCCTCCCATCGTAGTACAGTACATTTACAACAAGAAAATCTACCTCTATTACAAGGACTCCAACATGTTCGCCCAGCTCAAAGCAGTGCTCGACGACCTGATCCGCTCCTTTTTCTCCGAAGTTGTGCTCAATTCCGCTTCAGTCCCGGTGATCATTACCGACAGCTCAGGAACCATCCCGTTCGCTCACGGGAATATCCCGAAGGAAAAAATGAACGACAAAAAGTGGGTGGCATCGACCCTTGAAAGCATGGCTTCGCAAAATACACCCATAAAAATTGACCTGGCCGATACCGGCATCCATTACATTTTCTACCAGGATTCCTTTTTGCTGACCCGTTTGAAATATTACCCGGTCGTCCAGTTCGGAGTCATCGCTATTTTTCTTTTAATCGCCTACCTTCTCTTCAGTTATGCAAGAAAATCTGAACAAAACCAGGTCTGGGTCGGGATGGCCAAAGAGACCGCTCACCAGTTAGGAACCCCGCTCTCCTCGATGGTTGCCTGGGTTGAGTTGCTGAAATTGAAAGGTTTGGACGACGAAACAGTTAAAGAGATCGAAAAAGATGTCCAACGACTGGAAACCATTACCGATCGTTTTTCAAAAATCGGATCTGCCGCCCACCTCGAAAAAACCAACATTACCCGTGTAATCCATGAAACGGTGAATTACATGCGATTGCGAACCTCTCCACGCGTGGTTTTCAATATTTCCCCCACTATCGGCCAGGAAATCATTGTCCCGATCAACCTCCATCTCTTTGAATGGGTCATCGAGAACCTGTGCAAAAATGCTGTGGACGCCATGGAAGGAAATGGAGAGGTCAATATTGACATCACCGAAGATACGGACCATATCCATATCGATGTGAGCGACACCGGGAAAGGAATTCCCAAATCACGATTCAAAACCATCTTCCATCCGGGATATACCAGCAAAAAAAGAGGCTGGGGCTTGGGACTGACCCTCTCCCAGCGCATCATCAGCAATTACCACAACGGAAAAATTTTCGTCAAATCCTCAACCCTTAACAAAGGAACTACCTTCCGGATCGTCTTAAAGAAATAACTGTTTTGGCTGGTATTTACATTCATATCCCTTTCTGCAAACAAAAATGCCATTACTGTAACTTCTTTTCCCTCGCCTCACGGAAAAATCAATCGGAGCTTTTAGAAGCCCTGAAAAAAGAGGCGGAGAGGTCCCGGTCGTATTTAGCCGGCCAACTCATTCATACCATCTATTTCGGTGGCGGGACCCCGACCATCTACCCCGCCGAAAAACTCCAGGAGGTTCTGGAAACTATCCTTGTCAACCACCCGGCTCAACCTGCCGAGATCACCCTCGAAATAAACCCGGAAGATGTTTCTAAAGAGTATGTGGAAGCTTTAAAAAACACCGGTTTTAACCGTTTCAGCATCGGGATTCAATCCTTCTTTGAAAAAGACCTTTTATGGCTGAACCGCGGCCACTCCGCCGTGCAAGCTGAATCTGCTGTTTATCGATTACAGGATGAGGGTTATCACAACATCAGCATCGATCTGATCTACGGCATCCCTTCCCTGGACCCGGGTCAATGGGAAAAGAACGTTGAACGGGCATTGGCGTTGAAAGTGCCGCATATTTCCGCCTATTCACTCACCGTGGAACCCTATACCGCCCTGGACATCCTGATCAGGAAAGGAAAGCTGGAAAGACCCTCCGAAGAAGCGTCGATTGCCCATTTCAAAATGATCCGGGAGATGCTGAAAAGCGCCGGATACCTCCATTATGAGATTTCCAACTTTGCACTTCCGGGTTTTGAATCAATGCACAACAGCAATTACTGGAACGGAACCCATTACCTTGGATTGGGGCCTTCGGCTCATTCATTCAACGGGATCAGCCGTCAATGGAATGTATCGCGGCTGGATGATTACCTGACCAAAAACCATACCGGCCAACCTTGTTTTGAGATCGAAACCCTTACGTCCGAACAGCGATACAATGAGTACGTGATGACCTCCCTGAGAACCAGCAAGGGGTGCGACAGCCAAAAACTGAGCGACTTATTTCCCTTCAGGAAAGCGGAAGACCACTCACAAGAGAACAGTCGTTTTCAAAAAGCAACCAAAAAACTGATTGAACGGGATTTGTTACGGGAAGAAAACGGTATTTTTTTCCTGACAGACGAGGGACAACTGCTGGCCGACGGGGTGGCCGCTGAACTATTTTTGAGCAGCGACAGAGATCGCTCTTTATAAGAAGCAGCTCAGTGGACCGGCAGCATCCTTACCATGGTCCCCAGTGGCAAAATCCGGTTGGCCTTGTCGGTAAAACAAAGTTCACCTGATTGTAACGGAACCGTACTCCCGAAATGACTTCTGATGAGGTTTTCCGATATCAGGGTGGAAAAACCCATGGAATACAAACTGAGGATTAAAAAAGAGTTCCCGGGATGGAGCAACTGATGGCAACACCCGATCATTTCATCCACTCCCTCCTGAAGCATCCACTTCTCGCCGTCAGGGCCCCTGCCATAGGCGGGCGGATCGAGGATAATGCCGTCGTAGCGGTTCCCGCGCCGTACCTCTCGCTGTACAAATTTCAAGGCATCCTCCACCACCCAGCGGATCCCGTCCAATCCAGTCAATTCCATCATCTCCCGTGCCCAGTTAATCACGGGCCTGACCGAATCGACATGCACTACTTCTGCGCCTGCCGCTCTGGCTGCAAGGGAAGCCCCGCCCGTATAAGCAAAAAGATTCAATATCCTGGGCTGACTCACCGGCTTTTTAAGGGTGGAGCCGGAGCGTGCCGGCCGGATCGTATCATAAATAAAATCCCAGTTCTCAGCTTGTTCAGGAAAAACTCCGATATGTCCGAATGCCGTCAGCCCCAAACGAAAGTGAAGGTTCATTTCCCGGTAAGAATAGGAGATTTTCCACTGATCAGGCATGTTTTTCTTCCGGATCCACGTCCCTTTCTCAAAACTGTCGCTCCGGGAAGGATCGGTTCCACGGTTCCGTTTATAACAGGCATGCCATAGCTCCTCCCACTCCTTTTCAGGAAGGGCTTTTTTCCAGACTGCCTGAGGTTCGGGCCTTGCCAAAACAAATTTTCCGAAACGCTCCAATTTCTCCAGCCCGCCTGAGTCGATCAAGGCGTACTCTGTCCAATGCGAAGATGCGTACCTATTCATCGGAATAAGGATTTCTTAATTGACAAGCAACCAAATCAGTGTTTGACTTTTTTATCCCATTCCGGAAGGACCGTCTGTATCCATTCTGCTTTTTTGGCATAAAGTTGCGCCATATTCAGTCCGATGAACTGCTGGGCCGCTGCTTTAGTGGCAATATCGGGATAGGAGATTGGTTGGTTTTTCCCATGGGAAGCCAGGACGCGAGCCAGCAGTATCCGTGCTTCCTTGGCTTCGTCAATCGCGTTGCCGATCAATCTTGAAACCTCAATGGGTGAATGGAAAGAGGCGCCGTGGCTGGCCGAAGTGTAATCCCAATACCATTGTGAATAACGGATGTGTTTTAAAACCGGGGCCATTTCGGCTTCCGTTGCTCCCGCATCCCACGCGGCTTTTGACTCAACATGGGCTTTCACCAGTTCTATTTCGGCTTTGTCTCTTATCTCTTTGACCTTCTCCTGTCTTTCATAGACGTTTTCGCGCAATGTTTCTTCACGCTCACGGTGACATACCTGGCAGGTACCGGATATGTTTTCCAGCGGACTGGTGATCCGGTGGCTGGTAAATTTCTGTCCTCCTTCCTTAATATAAGGCATGTGACAATCGGCACAGGCAACGCCGCGATCAGCATGAATACCGGTAAGGTACAACTCATAATCAGGATGTTGTGCCTTTAGAATCGGGGCTTTGCTGATCTGGTGGGTGAAGTCGGCAAATTGCGCTTCTTCGTAATACTTCAAAGCTGAATCGGCAGAGAAGCCATATTTCCAGGGAAAAGTCAGGTACGCAACCCCGGGAGCATCTTCTCTTTTCTTGTTAAAGTAGTATTCTACATGGCATTGGGCACAGACCAATGAACGCATCTCCTGGTGAGTAGCTTTGGAGATATCTTTCCCCATCGCCTGGAAAGCTTCAGTCAAGGCCGGGCGTGTAATCCGTAAATCCATGGTTTTGGGATCGTGGCAATCGGCACAACCAATAAAATTAACCACTTCGTGCCCCAGAGCGCCCCACTGTCCTTTATAAAAACCGGCAGGGCCCAGCTTCTCCATCAGCCTGGGAACATCGGGACCTTTACAGGTCCAGCAGGTGGCCGGCTGGGGACCGTCTTCGGGTAACCTCGGCGTACCGGTACGCAACGTTTTCCGGATGTCAGTGATGGCATAGAAATGACCCCTGCTGGAACTGTAATCCTTCGAAAAAGCATACCCTGCCCACAAAACAACCAGCCGCGGGTCTTCAGCCAATTCATCGATCCATGCGTTGCCATTGAATTTGCTACGGAAATTGGTGTCACCGGTCCTCAGGTAAGATTGGTACTCGCGGGGGAAATTTTCGCCCCACAATTCATTCCGTGGCTCATACTCCGATAACTCAACCCGTGGTTTGAAAACATATTCACTTTCTGCCCGCCGTTCCGTTATGGAAGACGCCAGCAAACCCAATAAAAAGACGATTACCATGGTGCCGAAGAACAACACCCAATTGACCCAGGGAGCGCGTTTTTTTTCTGTTGTCATATTATTGTTTTTGATGCTTTAATGCTTTGTTATGAAATTCTGATTATCTGAAAATTGTTTTATCCAATCACTCTCCTTTTTCCCGCTCTGTGCGACTCTCTATCTTGGTCTTCACCAACGCGTTAGGGGTCGAGGCCAGTCCGTTGACCCGGCCGTGAGGGGTTTCACGATGACAATCAAGGCATTGTCTTTCCTGCAGGTAATTGTGAAACCGGGGTTGTACCGGTTTGACGAAAGCCATCCCGGTAACCTGTTCATGACACCGGATACAGTTGGCTTGTACAGCCTTTTTCCCGGCTTCGCGGATAAAAATCACCTGGGGCTCGTTGCGAAGCGTGAAAATGGTTGCATGCCTTAATCCGTCTTCGGCTTTAAACAGGTACTTGCTAAAAACATTGTTGTGGGGTACATGGCAATCATTACAGTTGGTGATCCTGCGATGGCTGCTGTGAGCCCAGGTGGCATACTGAGGATTCATCACATGACAATTGATACACGTCTCCGGATTGTCCGACAAATAAGAGGGGGCCTTAGAAATGTAGAACACATAGGCTGCCAATCCAAAAAAAATTCCCATCAATACAACCACTACTGTTTTCCATTGATCCGGAGGGATCAACCACTGTATGATTCTTTTCATGAGCCTTATTCTCTTTATCTTCTAACAAAACTAAGGAAAAAATGTTCGTTTTATACAACCAGCTGACTTCTGTTCTGAAAAATTTTTATTCCGTACTTTTGATCCGGAAGAAAGTCCAAATCTTCCGGATCAAACGATGCCAGAATCCCTTGCCAATAAAACCGTTTTTTCATTGTCGGAGATTGCTGAAAAAATCAAGCAAACCTTTCAATATCAATATCCTTCGGCCTTCTGGATCAAAGCTGAAATGAACAAGCTGAATTATTACGGGAAATCCGGTCACTGTTATCCTGACTTATTGGAAAAAAGGGATGGCAGACTGGTAGCCCAAATCAGAGCACTGATCTGGAAAGAGGACTACGAGCGGATCAACGAACAGTTCCTTCGTGTATTGAAAGCTCCGCTTAAAGATGGAATCAACATCCTTTTCAGTGCGAAAATTACATTTGATAAGGTGTATGGCTTAAGCCTGAGGATCCTTGATATCGATCCCTCCTGGTCGCTGGGAGAACTCGAAAGGGAAAAAATGGCTGCCATTACCCGTTTGCGGGAAACAGGGCTGTTCTATCGTAACAAATCGTTATCGCTCCCGCTCCTTCCGCAACGCATCGCGGTGATCTCGGTCGAAACCAGTAAAGGATATGCAGATTTCCTGACCATGCTCCGCGATAACCCCTGGGGATATCGCTTCTTCCATTGGCTCTTTCCTTCCCTCCTTCAGGGTGATAAAGTAGCTGAATCAATCATGATTCAACTGAACCTGATTGCCCGGGTCAAAGACCATTTTGATCTGGTAGCGATCATCCGCGGAGGAGGTGGCGATGTAGGCCTTTCAGGATACAACCATTTTGAACTGGCCAAAGCCATCGCTTGTTTCCCTTTACCGGTAATGACCGGAATCGGACATGCCACGAATGAAACCGTGGCCGAAATGGTCGCTTACAAAAACGGTATAACCCCGACCGAATTGGCGGGTTTTCTGATCCAGAAATTTCACGATTTTTCAGTCCCAGTCAATGAAGCCCGGAAAACCATCACTGGAACCGCCCTCCGGCTCCTCACCAAAGAAAAGCAGGCAACCGGGCTGCTCTCATCCGATCTCATAAAATTTACCGGCGCTTTGTTGCAGGAACAGCAGTTCGAAGTGGTTTCGATGGCCGGGAGCATTAAGTCCCACAGCGGGTTTTATTTAAAAAACGGAAGGGAGAACGTGGCCCGGACTGTCTCCGGTCTTCAAAAAGAAATCAGAAACCTGGTGTTCATTGACAATACCGAAATTACGCGGACTTTTTCCCACCTTCAACACGCAGTTCAGGAAATTCTCGCATGGTGCGAAAAATCGGTTACGCTGGCAGAAAAACAAATATCATTGCTTGATCCGGGGAATGTACTGGCCAGGGGTTATTCGATCACCCTGAAAAAAGGGAAAGTGCTCCGAAATTGTGACGAACTATTACCCGGCGATCTCCTGACCACCCTGTTACAGGAAGGAGCTGTCGAAAGCCGGGTAACGGCCCTGCGGCCTGAACTGAAAAATAATCAGGACCATGAGTGAAAAAATGAGCTATACTGAAGCGTTTGAGGAACTTCAACGTTTGGTAAACGACATTGAATCGGGAGAGATCTCCGTCGATCTGTTGGCAGAAAAAGTAAAAAGGGCCGCAACCCTGATCAAAATCTGCCGTCAAAAACTAACCACAACGGAAGCAGATGTGAACCAGATATTGAAAGGGCTGGAAGAAGAGAAAAACCCGGAACCGATCGCCGGGAATACCCCTTAATCCGCTTTCCCTCCTGCCGGCCGCTTTGATACCTGCTGCAACGACCCGCAACCTCTTCCCTTTGGGAAAATTATACCTGTCGCTACCGCTTGATGAACAAAGTATGGAACAAACCGTCGGAAGATGTTTCTGATTGAGTCTCAAACCCGGCCGCAGCCATCTTATCAATCATCGGCGCCGGCGGGAACGGGGTAATGATCTCATAAGCCTCACCGGGCTGAAGCATAGCGCACTCCTGCTGTACACGTTCCAGCGGATGGATACCCTGCGCCAGTAATGGACGGGCATCCAGCACTGTTTTTATGTTATAGGATTTCTTCATCTCCTGATCTGTTTTTTCAGGTATAGAATCTTCCTCTTTTTTCCGGTACGAAAGCAACCGCTGGTCACCGGCCAGAGCTCTTTTCTCGGTCAGATCCTGTGACATTTCAACCGTACCAAGGTATTCTCCCTTTTCATTGCGGAGGGCGAAATATTCAATGTGAATAAACCTTCCCTTCATCTGGATCCAGAAAGGAGCGCTATCGGCTTTACCGCTTTTAAAATCCCCAACGATCTGATCCACCACGTGTACGCTTGAAGGGGGATGGCACATCCTGACATCCCGCCCTAAAATTGCCCGGTTCCGGTCGAAAATACGCTCTTTCCCTTGGGAAAAATAACGCACCTTGTCGTTGCGATCGACAAACGTGATGTCGATAGGAAGGGTGTTCAACAACGCCATTAATTCCTCCGAAGTAAATTTTCCACTGGGGAGATTGACAGTGCCCTCTTCAGCGGAGGTCGATTCTTCCACTTCGATCCCGAGCGGACGCCAGGCTATCTTGGGATCGTAGAGGCAATAGCCGATCTCGTTGGTTTGGCGGTACACATCATACCATTCTGCATCGGTCAGTTTATCAAGTGTCATCGGGAAGAGGATCTCCTCCTCTTTCATGATCATGTCACGGATGGCTTTCACCGCTGGTTTCAGGAAAAACTCGATTTTCATCTCCATCATCTCGGGGGTCAGCTTGCCTGGCATGTTCAGTGCGTCGATGGCGTTTTTCAGCAGATCGCGGGTTTCATCATGCTTGCCCCACATCACCTTCGGAGGTCCCGTTATCCCATGTTTTTCCACGAAAGGAAATACAAGGTTTTCTTTTCTCCGGTAATGTTTGTCAACATCCATCAGGCTGTTGAACAGGGTCTTAACTTTATTTAGATATGCTTCCTCTCCGTCGGCAAAAGCCGTCTCTGCCTGACTGAACAAGGAATCCAACTCACCGGCCACCCTGGTCAGTTCCTTGTTCTCCTGTTTAAAAGTATCCACCGGATGACCCGGAGGAACAATTTTCATCCCCGCAAGGTCGATGTGCCCCTTCAGGGCATCGGTATGGACATCGCACAGGCGAAGAACTTCCGCTTCGGGCAACCCTTCAGAGATCAACTCCTGCTCAACCTCTACCACTTCCGCGTAAGGGATCCTGGCCATCAGATCCACCATCCGGGCACGTATCGCCTCCGGGGCAATTCCTTCATGCAACTGGAGAATCATGTGTTTCAGTAACTCTTTTCTGTTCTGTGAATTATTGATCAGTTCGCTCATCTTTTTATCCTTTTATCATGGTTAATATCATTTTAAAACGTTCAACCGCATTGACGGCATGGGGAATCCCGGCAGGCATGATGATGCTATCGCCGGTGCCAAGGGTGAAAGGTTGCTCATTGATCACGATCTCGGCCTTCCCCTCCACCACCTGGACCATGGCATCATAAGGGGCAGAATGGGTACTCAGGCGCTGGCCTTTATCAAAAGAAAAAAGGGTTACGGTACCAGAAGGCCGATCAATGACTCGTTTGCTGATGATCCCATCAGCGGAATATTCCACGTTTTCGGGAAACCTGAACACATTGGAGTGTTCGAAAATACTTCTTTCCATAATGAAAAAATTTAATAATTATTTGATTTTTATTTGGTTTTCAATTTGTTATGTCTGAATTGATCACAGCATTTCTTCTTCCGGTACCTCCCCGGTGATGCTGACAATGATCTGTCGTTTCATAAAACAACTTTATTTTAGTTATTAGGTATTTTTTTACTGTTTTTAACATAAAAAAAGATCAGAAATATCAGAGATACTTCTGAAGTGTCTGATCCTGAAGAAATTTTTTGAATTCTGCTGTCAACTTGTTGACCACGTTGCCCATCAGGCACCGGTCAAAGCCACAAACATCATACGACAAAGGACAATCGCCGATATCCAGGGTTCCCTCAATGACCTGGTAAATATCCAGCAGGGTTACGTTTTTGGGATCCTGCTTCATGGAAAATCCTCCGGCCGGTCCGCGTACCGAACGCAGCATATCTTCTTTGACCAGTCGCTGCAGCACTTTTGCAATATGGTTTTTTGAAAACCCTGTTATTTCCGACACTTTCGCTGCATTGATGCCATCGGGTGACCGTGCAATCAAGACCATGCTGTGGATCGCGATGGAAGCTGCTTCTGATAACGCAAAGATTTTTGACATTAAACTATTAGGTATTTGAATACGCAAATGTAGGTATAATTTTTAACCTGGCAAGGAAAAATGAAAAAAAATTACTTTTGGTAAAAAAACAGATGCCGAAAATGTACATGATGATTTCGAGTGTTCAGAATCCTCGGGTTAAAAACACTTTGTTGCTGGAAGAAAAGGCAAGTGCCCGGAAAGAGCAGGAGCGTTTCGTGGCAGAAGGGACAAGGGAGATTTCACTGGCTTTGCAGGCTGGTTTCGATATCGTTCAGCTGTATTTTTGCCCGGATTTGCTTGTTCCTGCAGTGCGTGATGAACTTTTCGGAAAGTTGACCAGGTCGACGGAGATCCTGGAGGTAACAAGGGATGTATTTAATCGCCTGGCCTATCGGAAGGATCATGGAGGAGCGATAGCCGTTGCCAGGCCGCGCAGGCTCCATTTCACCGACCTGGCCCTCCGTCATGATCCGCTGTTGCTGATCCTCGAAACAGTGGAGAAACCGGGTAACCTGGGGGCACTCCTTCGCACGGCTGATGCAGCGGGGCTGGATGCTGTGGTTATCTGTGATCCGCAAACCGACCTTTATAATCCCAACACCATCCGGTCGGCGATCGGTTGTGTATTCACTTTACCCATCGTCACTGCCACCACTTCAGAAACCCTTGGATGGCTCCGGGGAAAGGGGATCCGTTCGTACGCCACCGCTTTGACGGCAACAGCTTTTTATCACCACGCTGATTACGCGATCCCCTGTGCCATTGTAATGGGTTCTGAAGCCTATGGCCTCTCTGATGCATGGTTGGAAGGGGCCGACCAGTTGATCAGGATTCCCATGTTGGGAAAAATCGACTCCATGAATGTTTCAGCCTCCGCAGCCATCGTTGTGTTTGAAGCGTTGCGACAGCGGGGGTTTTCACATTAATCTTTATTTATATTTTTCATCCTCGGGGCGGAGGGTGAGAAAGCCTGCCGGCATCTTGCTCTTGAATTCCAGCAATTCATCGGTGGCCGGATGAGGGAATGACAAATAAAAAGCATGCAATCTGATCCGCCTTACAAACCTTGCATCAGCGCCATATCGCCGGTCGCCGACCACCGGGCAACCCATTTCTGAAAGATGAACCCTTATCTGGTTCTTCCTTCCGGTTTCCAGCGCTACCTCCAACAGAGAGAATCCGGGCGTACGATCCATCACCCGGTAGTGTGTCACCGCCCTTTTAGCCCCCTCCTGCTCCCTGACCGATCGCACTTTCTGGTCACCTCCCTCCATCAGCCAACTGACAATGGTATCCCGCTCTTTCGGTGGATCTCCCTCTACCAGCGCATAATATCGCTTGATCACCTTGTTCCACTGTTCTTTCATCTGCTCCTGTTCCTTTTCGGTCTTGGCAAAGACAAGCAAACCTGAAACCTCGCGATCCAGCCGGTGAACTACGTACAGTTTTTCTTTCCCGTCGGAGTTCTCTTTTACGTAATTGAGCATCTGCTGGTAAAAGGAAGTACCACCCGTTCCCCGCTCGCCAACCGTCAGCAACCCGGCCGGTTTTTCAGCTACAACAATGAATTCATCTTCGAAATACAATGGAAAGGGGGAACGATGACGCATCTTCTTCAATTTCTGACGGTTGTACTCAACCACATCCCCCGATTTTACCTTTCTTGCGGGATTGGTCTCCAGTCGCCCGTTGATTTTCACACTGCCATGGGTGATCCATTGTTTGATGGTTGTCTTCGAGGCTTCACCGAACGCGTTATGCAAAACTTCGGCAAGCAATTGTTCTTCTTGTACATTAATCTTCATGGGTCAACAATGTTTCGTCGGGAATATGGATCCGAACCATGATCGGTTCATGGTCGGTATAAGCAAAGCCGCAATCAAGGGTTTTCACCTCCCTGATTTCCAGGTTGGGAGAGGCAATGAAAAAATCGATCAGGGTAGTGCGGGTTTCTCCTTTTATATAAGGCATATCGGCAAAACGATTGCCGGTACGCTTCGGGTCATAAAGAAAGTGCCATCCAGGGAATAAAGCGGTATCGACAGGAACTTCCAGTTTGACCACTTTGTCTCCCGATGTCACCAAAGTGGGATCAAAACCCCTGGGGTTGCTGTTCCAATCCCCACCGGCAATGACAAAATTACCACGGGCGTACTCTTGCGTCATGTATTGACTGAGTATGGCCACCTCCTTCCGGCGTAAATCCCCTTCTTCATCGAACGCACTGTTGTGGGTGTTGATCACAACCAACTCCCTGCCATTGTCTAAATTGAATCGCATTAAAAGAAAACAACGTTTCAAGCTGAATAACCGTTCAGGCCAGGGAAAGTTCGTTTTGAACGGAATTCCTATCGCCGTTTCCGGTGCCATTCTTGACCAGGTGGCCAATCCCCCCTTCACATAACCCATGGGACGAAAAAGCGGAACAGGGACAAACCGGCAATCGTAATTCATGGCAAATGCATGGCAATAGCCGGGAAGGACCCGGCTGACAGCATCGGGTTCGTCCGTGTAATAGGCCCTTTTTGACCGGATGTCTAACTCCTGCAACAAAAAAAGGTCAACGGTATCCCTTTCCCTGATATACGTTGTTATTCCATTAAAATACCGCTGAAATCGGGATTCTTCAGGGATCACCTGCTTCCCCCCGTCATAAAAAAAATCCATCTCCGCTCCCATCCCGCAATAGCCGATATTCCATGAAAGCAGCGTGAAATCGCGTTTTGCTTTTGCGGTCTCTGTCGCCCTGCCTATGATCTCCGCTTTAAAAGGTTGATCGGGATTGTACTCCGTCAGCATCATAAAAAGCAGAAATCCGCTTATAACCACCACAAATGTCAATAGCGCCCATCCCATAATTTTCAGCATTTTCCGAATCAAGGGCACCATGGCCGGATTTATAAACTGTCGAAATTACACATTTTTGTTAATTTTACCTTCTCAAACGTCAATTGACCTTCTCCGATGCCAATACTGGGTTCAATCATCCGAAAAGCTTATGAGATCAGGCAGTTACCTCTCGACATGACTGTCAGGAACCCTGTCGTGAAACAACGCAAAGTATTGAAAAAGCTACTGATGAGCGCTCAGAATACCGCTTTTGGTGAATTCTATGATTTTGGCGCCATTTTAACTTCTCCGGATTTTGTGACTGCCTTCCGGAGGGCCATACCCCTTCATGATTATGGTGGCATGTTCAAAAACTGGTGGTACCGGAGTCTCAATGGCGAAGCTTACGTGGCCTGGCCCGGCAAAGTGAAATATTTCGCACTCACTTCAGGAACATCGGAAGCCTCTTCCAAACACATTCCCGTCACCAGCCACATGCTCCGTGCCATTAAAAGGGCCAGCATCCGCCAACTGATCACGGCCACAAAATATGGTTTTCCCGACACCTTTTATGAAAAAGGAGTCCTGATGATCGGTGGTAGCACCCATCTTCAATACAACGGTACCTATTACAAGGGAGATCTTTCCGGAATAACGGCAAGTAACATTCCTTTCTGGTTCCAGCATTTTTATAAACCCGGACAGGCCATCTCCAGGGAGCAGGAGTGGACCATCAAGCTGAACGAAATCGTAAGGCAAGCGGCCAGTTGGGATATCGGAATCATGGTGGGGGTCCCGGCCTGGATTCAGATCATCCTCGAGAGAATTGTTGCTCATTATAAAGTCAGCTCGATTCACGCGATATGGCCCAACCTCGCTGCTTACGTTCACAGCGGAGTTTCCATCGAACCCTACCGGAAGAGTTTTGAAAACCTTTTTTCCAAACCGGTATTGTACAACGAATCATACCTTGCCTCCGAAGGCTATATAGCATACCAGAAACCCGAAAACAAAAAGGGCATGGAGCTGATTGTTGACAACGGTATCTTTTACGAGTTCATTCCGTACAACAACGCAAATTTCGACAGCGAAGGAGAATTGCGGTCCAACCCGGAGACCTTTACCCTCGGGCAGGTGGAGGAGAACAAAGAGTATGCTTTGCTGCTTACCACCTGTGCCGGCGCATGGCGTTACCTGATCGGTGATACGATACGGTTCGTATCCATCGCCAACAATGAGATCGTCCTGACCGGCCGCACCAAACATTTTTTGAACCTCTGCGGTGAACATTTGTCACAGGACAACATGAACCGGGCTATCCGGATGTTACAGGATGATACAAACGTGAAGATCAATGAGTTTACCATAGCTGGTATTCGCTATGGCAACCTCTTTGCCCACAAATGGTACCTGGGAACCGACCAACCCCTGGATCCGGTCGTTGCAGCTGAAAAACTTGACGCTTTCCTGAAAATCCTCAACGATGACTACCGGGTCGAACGGATTGAAGCAATCCGTAATATTTCTGTGGAAGTTTTACCTTTGCAAGCCTTTCACGATTGGATGAGGATCAGAGGAAAGGAGGGCGGCGCCCATAAGTTCCCGAGAGTGCTGAAAAATGAACAACTGGAACAGTGGAATACGCACATCCGATCGTATAACAAACAATAACCCCGGTTTGCTGTGGTCTCTATCTTACATCCGCTTTTTGAAGGGATGATCCTCGGTCTTACGGTGGCCATCACCCTGGGACCGGCCCTGTTCGCTTTGTTGCAGACAAGCATCAAACATGGCGTCAAAACGGGTATTTTTCTTGCATTGGGCATATTTCTAAGCGATTTGACGCTGGTGGTGGGTTGCTCTTTCGGCGCCAGCAAGGTCATCACAGATCCGGGATACCACCTGGTGCTGGGTATCATCGGAGGAGTAGTGCTGTGTCTGTACGGGCTCTATACCTTCTTTAAAAAAGTTCCGCAAACCGAACAGGTGGAAGCCATCAACGAAATCCGGGTGAAAAAGAAAGGCGTTTTGGCCTATTTTATCAAAGGGTTCGTCCTCAACATTGCCAACCCGATGCTCTGGGTTTTCTGGATCACCTCTGTTGTTGCCATTACCGCCACCTATGGAGGCAATCAACAAAATGTGGCACTCTTTTTCGCCGGTTCATTGGGGATTATTCTTACCACCGATATCCTGAAAGTCGTCCTGGCCAATAAAATTAAAATAGCCGGCAACCCGCAGATCAAACTCTGGATGAACCGCATTGTAGGACTGTTGTTCCTGATCATCGGTGTGTTTGTCATTACCGGCTCCCTGCTCGAATATTTCAGGGGCGTCTCCATACAAGTTCCATAAATCATTTTAAACCGGTTACTAAACTCAATATTATGGCGATAGCACGTTTTAAAAACTGGTGGTTCCTGGCGGTGAACGGGATCCTCTTCCTCCTTTTCGGGATTCTGGTGATCCTTAACACCCGTGAAGCCATCGAAGCAATGATCAAAATCTTCGGCTATGCAATGCTGGGCATCGGAATCCTGGTGATGATCTTCGGCATCAATAACTTCAGAAAGGATAAACAGGCGGGCCTTATTCTTTTTGAATCGATCGCCGTGATTGCTATCGGACTGATCCTGGGCTTTTTTCCGCAAGCATCCATCCAACTTTTCATGATCCTGGCCGGAATCTGGATCGTGATCATGGGAATTATCCAGTTGGCCGTACTGGCCACTCTCCGTGAAGCTCCAAAGTTTAAGAACGGATTGTTGATCAATGGTTTGCTAACCCTTGGACTGGGAATCGCCTTGTTCTTTGACCCTTTCAGCTGGGCGATTTTCCTGGTGAAAATGATCGGTGTGCTGGCCCTTCTTTTTGGTATTCTGCTGATAATTTTCTCCTTTGTGTTGCGAAAAGTGATGAAAGGAGAATTGGCTGCCCCGAAGATCACTAAATAAACCGGATCAACCGCTCAAATTCTGTTTTGAAATTGGTCCCTACCGGGATCATCCGGTCCCTGATCTTTACCTGGTTTCCTTCGATCATATCAATCCGCGATAAAGCAATGATGAAGGATTTATGGATCCGAGGAAATGATTTGGCAGGCAGGAGGCTTTCAAGGTTTTTCAGCGATTGATAACTGACGATCATCCGGTCGTCGGTATAGATCTTGACATAATCTCCCAGCGCTTCAATGTAAAGGATTTCCGAAAGGTTGACCTTGTAGGTTTTCTTGCTTGATTTGATGAAGATGAAACGCTCTTCGGGATTTTCGGCTTCCTGCGATTCGCCATGACTTGTTTCCCTGCTCCGCAAAAAATCGGCAGCTTTTTGGACCGCTTTCAGAAACCGGTCGAAAGCAAAAGGTTTCATCAGGTAATCCACCACATCCATTTCATAGCCCTGGATAGCATACTCGGCATAGGCTGTCGTAATGATGACCAGCGGCGGTTTTTTCAGGGTCTTCAGAAAATCCATCCCGCTGAGACGGGGCATGTTGATGTCGAGGAACAACAGATGAATTTCCTCCTGATGTAGTATTTCGATGGCTTCCAGGGCATTGTTGCATTTCCTGACGATCTCCAGGTAAGGCACTTCCCCGGCGTATTTTTCAATGACCCGTTGAGCAAGCGGTTCGTCGTCGATGATCAGACATCGGATGTTCATAACAAGTTGATTAATAATTGAACACGATATGAGCGTTGGTCTTCGTTAATGGTTAACGTGTGTCTGTCAGGATAGAGTAGTTCCAGCCGTTTTTTTACATTCTCGAGCCCGATTCCCCATCCGGCAGGGCGCTGAGCCCTCGGATCGATGTTGTTTTCTATCGTGAAAAGAACCCGGTCGGATCGTTCAAGGTCAAACCGGATATGGATATACGGGTTGGTATCCCTTGCTTTGGCGCCATGCTTGAAGGCATTTTCAATGAAAGCGATAAACAGGAGCGGCGCTGTTTTGTTCTGCAGATTTTCTCCGTTCACCTCAAAAGCTACAGCTAAACTTTCATCGAAACGGATCCGCTCAAGATAAACATAGTTTTGTAAAAATTCCAGTTGTTTCCCCATCGATACCTGGTCGTCTTTCGATTCATAAATCACGAACCGCATCAGGTCAGAAAGTTTCAGAATCAGTTCAGGGGCTTTCTCCGATTTATCCAGGGTGAGAGAATACAACCCATTCAAAGTGTTGAAGAAAAAATGGGGATTGATCTGGGCTTTAAGAGCCCTCAGCTCTGCCTCTATTTTTTGTTTTTCAACCTCTTTCATACGCAGCTCAACATCCTGCATCCTGACCGAATCGCGCATCAGTTTCAACAAGGTAGTAATCGTAAGAAAAATCAATACCAGGATCAGCTCCGCCATCACTTCCGACACGATGTTGATGTGTTGTCCTCCCTCGAAGAAATAAGAGACAATAAAATTCAGAATGATAAAAAGGATAATATTCCCCAGTTCGAGCAGAAAAAAAAGACGATAACGCCTGCGATCGAAAAAGAAAGGGATGAGCCACAGCAAATTGATGTAAACCGAAACAGCAAGAAAAACAATGGTCACCAGGATGTTGACCGCCCACTTCATGTTGATAACGGAAAGGCTGAAATCTCCCCGTGTGTAAAACAGGGTTACCGTAAAAAGAACAATACTGATGAACCAGAACAGCAGATGAGCTAAAACCGGATTCCGGCTGTTCCTGTCGAGAAGTCTTCTCATGGTTTTCCATTTTTCAGCAAAATTGAGAAGCATCGGGTTAAAATCCAACCTTTTTTGACGTAACAGCTGAAATACTTGTTAAAGGCAGGGATCGGTGAGATAATTGACCTGTTTTAATCTGCAAAAATCAGGAAGTCACCGAGAAAAACACCCGTTCATCTAAAAAACGGATCCTGAAAAAAAAGAGTTGTTAACTTTGTAGTTTCATCTTAGCTTCATCCTCGCCATCCCTAAACTATTTAAAATATGAAAAAACTACTCCTGCATCTCAAAACCGGATTGCTACTTCTGCTCCTGGTCTTCACTTCCATTCGTTTTTCGTATGCCGACAATCCTCCCGATGAAGGCATGTGGCTTCCGCTGCTTCTCGAACGGCTTAACTATGTTGACATGCAAAAAATGGGGTTGCACCTTACGCCCCAGGAACTTTACGATATCAATCACAACAGCCTGAAAGATGCCATCGTGGGCCTATCCCGCGGAGGCGCCACCGGCGGGTTCTTCTGTACTGCAGAAATGGTTTCTGCCCAGGGAATGCTTTTTACCAACCACCATTGTGGTTTCAGCGCAGTCCAGGAACTCAGTTCCACTGAAAACGATTACCTGACCAACGGATTCTGGGCCAAATCTTTCAAAGAGGAACTACCCAACGAGGGAATGTGTGCTTCTTTCCTGCAACGCATTGAGAATGTTACAGATTCAATCATTCCCTTCCTTCCGGATACCCTCAAAGAGTCAGACCGGGCTGCTAAAGTAAAAGAGATCTCTTCCCGGATCAGGAAAAGGGCTGAAGAAGGGGGCCAGTTTGAAGCATCTGTAAAACCTTTTTACGGAGGGAATGAATATTATCTCTTTGTCTTTAAAACCTATAAAGATGTAAGGTTGGTAGGCGCTCCTCCCTCTTCCGTGGGAAAATTTGGCGGAGATACCGACAACTGGATGTGGCCTCGCCATACCGGCGATTTCACCGTTCTCCGCGTCTATTCCGACCCGGATGGAAAACCTTCAGAATACTCCGAAAACAACATTCCGCTCAACGCTCCTTATCACCTGCCCATCAGCCTTAAAGGGATCAAGAAAAATGATTTTGCGATGATTTGGGGATATCCTGGCAGTACCTCCCGTTACCTGACTTCGTATGGTATCGATTACAACGTCGGCGTTTTTTATCCCACCATCATTAAAATTTTCGGGAAAGAACTCGAGATCATGAAAGAGAGAATGGACGTTGACCAGGCCGTGAAAATTGCTTATGCAGCCAATTACGCAGGAATCGCCAATACCTGGAAGAATTTTATCGGACAGTCGCGCATGTTGGTCCGCAACAAGGTCGAAGATAAGAAGAGGATAATCGAAAACGATTTTACAGCTTGGTACAGTAAAGACCCGCAGCTTGAGAAAAAATACGGAAAGGTGCTGGATGACCTGAAAGTCAACTACGGCGAAATGAAAAAAGTTGCCCTTCCTTTCTTCTATGCCAACCTCGCCGGAATGGGACTCGATGTGACACAGATGGCCGGCCAGTTCGATGTGTTGAAAAGCGCTTTGGAAAAGAAAAACAAGACCCTTATCGAGGAAACGAAAACAGATCTGAAAAAAGCAGTGAAAAATCATTTCAAAGAATACGACCAGGCCATCGCTCAGAAAACCCTGGCTGAATTACTGCGAATGTATGCAACAGATGTTAATAAATCAGAACTGCCTTCCATCTTCGCACGCATTGAAAAAGATTATAACAACGATTTTACTGCCTTTGCTGCAGATGTTTATGCTACTTCGGCTTTTGCCACCCCGGCCAAAGCAAACGCCTTTATTGATAAACCCTCTCTGAAAACCTTCAAAAAAGACCTGGGATGGGAACTGAACGAGTCCATGTCAGAAGCCATTGGAAAATATGCCGGCGCCTTCAGTGTGGCCCGTGGCAATGTCAGTGTTTCCAACCGCCTCTTCATCGCCGGCCTGCGACAGATGAATCCTGCCCTGGTTAAATATCCCGATGCCAACTCAACCATGCGTATGACCTATGGCAGCGTGTTGGATTATTATCCCGCCGATGCAGTTCACTATGACTATGTCACGACCCTGAAAGGCGTGATGGAGAAAGAAGATCCCACCAATGATGAATTCAGAGTCGATCAGAAGCTGAAGGACCTGTACAAAGCGAAAGACTTCGGCCCTTATGGCGAGAACGGAGAGATGATCGTTTGCTTCCTGACCACCAACGACATTACCGGAGGAAACTCGGGAAGCCCTGTGATCAACGGCGACGGTCAACTGATCGGACTGGCCTTCGACGGCAACTGGGAAGCCATGAGCGGGGATATCATGTTCGAACCCGATCTGCAACGAACCATCAATGTCGATATTCGTTATGTGCTCTTTATCATCGATAAATTTGCAGGAGCCACCAACCTCATTAACGAACTGACGATTGTAAAATAACTTTTCCTGTTTACGTGATGTTGTGAAACTGCCTGGAATCCCGGGCAGTTTCCTTTTTCGGAGAGCTATAATCCCTGCCTGAACAACATTTTGTTATCAGCAGTTCCGGGGACATCGTACAGGTAGTAAGCCTCTCCGTTCCAAATTTTTATTTTCTGCGGAAAAGGATGGGGCAACTCCATAACCCGTTTCAGGTTGCCATTGTTGAGGTCAATCCGGTATAGGGTGCAAATCCCTGATCGCAAAAAAGTGGTATAGACCTTGGTTGTTGCCTCATCGATCAACACCTCCTGCGTCCACCTTCCATCATGGACCATATCAGGGTACAACAAAAGTTTGTAAGAATAATTTCCCTGCATGTCGTAAAATTCGATCTGCTTCTCCGGGGTATTGAAAATACAGAGGTAATCCCCTATCCTGAACAGCGCCGTTTTTATAGGTCGATAGAGGATTTTATGAACATAGTTCCAAGTGACAAAATCCTCCCTTGAATCAGGTGGCTTTGTACTCCACAACAAACCCACATCTCCCGGGTTTCTGCGTAACATCCTGGCCTTTTTTTCATCGGTGACACTCGAGATATTTTTCCTTATCAGGGTTTTCCGGTCGATGCCATAGTACTCGACCTGCTGGCCTTTATCGACCACCTTTTGGAAGTAAAAAGTCTCCGGTGTTGAAATGATACAATCTTTCAGCACATTATCAAATCTTTTCAATCCGACAGGATGGGTCAATTCAAGGCGAGGTCCGACTCTGTTGATCTGAAACCCCGAATCATTGCTAAGCACGTGCATGTACCCCATGCAATCCCTGAACAACCGGTCGGGAGTGAACCGGATGACTGGTGACCGGGCCAGGGTGTCACCGTTGGGCCTTTTACAGAGGATCTCTGTGTAAAGCAATCGGGTCTTGTAAACCAAAAGATAAATGTTCCCACTGTCGATCTCATAATCCCTTACCGAGTACAATTCATCTTTGAAAAAGAACTCCTGCTGCCTGGCTTTAATTTCCACTTCCTGCAGCTCTTCTGCCGCCGGTTCGAGGTAAAGCGTCAACGAATAGGAGGTGTTGTCGAGGTAAATCGCTTTTGTCTTGTATCCCACATGACTGACCATCAACATACAGGGAACTGAATCAACGAAAAATGAAAAATCCCCCTTCTTGCCTGAAACGGTTCCGGTCCTGGTTCCTGCAATCGAAAGGTTGACATTGGAAAGCCCTTTCTTTGTTGACTGATCGAGCACCTTGCCGTAAAAAAAAGCAAATTGTTCCTGCCCCTGACCCGCAGCAGGAAAAACGAGGCAGAGAACAACCCCTGCGACAAACAACCGGCAAATGTGACTGAAACTGCTGTTCATGGCCCGGAATAGTATCAAAAGTCAATCACCTGATGATCCGTAAAATTACTGAAATACAATATACAGCCATTTCCCTGTTTTACCGTTTTTTTCGGGGAGGCTGCCCGGTAATAGGGCCGGCCCGTCGATTAAACCCCTTTTTCGCTTTACAACTGCTACTTTTATCCTTAATTTCGTTGAAGAATTCTGGTCAGAAATATGAAACTGAAATATAAAATCCTCGTCCATCTTGCCTTCTGGGTATATATTTTCAACCAGATCTTCCTCAGCATCATCATGATGAAAGGAAAAGAATACGACCCCTTCGGTGAGATAACCATCTATCCGATGACCAGCTTTTTGACCTTTTATGCTTTCTACTTTTCAATAGGAAGAGTTTTCAACTACCGGAAAAAAATTCTGCCTGTTCTTATGCTGATTGCAGTTTTTCTGCTCCTCATCCCAACCCGGATCGGTTTGGAGTACCTCTTCTGGAACTATATCGGAGCATCCCATCTGCCATCGTATAAATCACTGATCATAAACAACTCATGGTGGTTTAACTCGCTTCGTTTAACCATCATCTATGGCATCTATTCGCTGCTCGTTCAACTGGCCATCCGTTGGTACGAATCCCAAAAGATGAAGACCGAACTCCTGGTTCAGACCAAAGCGAGCGAACTGGCTTTGCTCCGGTCACAAATCAAACCCCATTTCCTCTTCAACACCCTTAACAATATCTATTCGCTGGTCTATACCAAATCAGACGAAGCCCCCGAAGCAGTAGTGAAATTGTCGGCCATCATGCGGTATATGCTTTATGACGCCACCGCCGATGTGGTCCCGCTTGAAAAAGAGATCGAATATCTGAAGAGTTTCATTGCACTTGAAAACATCAGGCTCCGGCAAAAAGATTTCGTGGAACTCACCGTATCCGGTTCCTCCGAATCGCGTACCATCGCTCCCATGATCCTGATCCCATTCGTGGAAAATGCTTTCAAACACGGCTGTAAAAAATGTGAAAACCCGGGCATCCGGATCAATCTCTTCATGGACCAGCAATGGATCCAATTCGAAGTGATCAATTACCTCAACAGATCGGAAACCATCAACAAAGACCAGGTGGGAGGAATCGGATTACAAAACATCAGGCGCCGCCTCGAATTGTTATACCCCGGCCGGCACAAACTTGAAATTTCACAGACCTCCGAGCTATACAGCGTTTTATTAATCCTCTGGCATTAACCGGAAACCTTTATGAAAATCAATTGCATCGCCATCGATGATGAACCCCTTGCCCTGGAAATCATCAAGGATTATTGTTCAAAGGTTGCCTTTCTCGACCTTACGAAAACTTTTGTCAACGCGATAGAATCCATCGAATATATCCGTACCGCTAAAGTGGATCTGATTTTTCTCGACATCCAGATGGAAGAGCTGAATGGTATCCAGCTTCTCAATTCGTTAAATACCAAGCCTTTTGTGATTTTTACCACCGCTTACGATAATTACGCTATCCAGGGATTTGAGCTGGACGTGGTGGATTACATGCTGAAACCGATCTCCTTCGAGCGGTTCATCAAAGGGGTTAATAAAGTGTGTGAACGGATGCAGATGGAAACAGGGTTAACGGGGATCAGTGACAACGCCAAACACCCCGCTCAGGAACCGGCCTTTTTCTTTGTAAAGACCGAAACCCGCATGGAGCGTATTGAAAACAATGAAGTCCTTTACGTGGAGGGAATGAGCGATTACTGGCGGATCGTCACCAAAACACGGCGGATCATGACCCTGATGAATGCCAAAAAGCTGGAAGAAGTCCTCCGCGAACCCCATTTTTGCAGGGTTCACAAATCCTTCTTTGTGGCCTTGGATAAAATTGAATCGATAGAAAGGAACCGGATCAAAATCGGTGATAAATACATCCCCGTGAGTGATACCTATCACAAAACATTCTTCGACCTTATCGAACGGAAAAAGATCGGTTGATCCTTAACCAACCCATTCATAATCCATTTGCTTTCTTGCCAGATCGATCCGCTTCACCCGGATCCGGATGCGGTCGCCCAGTTTGAAGCAATGGCCATACCGCTGCCCCAGAATCTGGTAATTTTCCTCATCCAGAAAATAGTAATCGTCCTCCAGGTCTCGTAACCGGATCATTCCTTCGCATTTGGTCCCCGTGATCTCTGCAAAAATCCCCCATTTGCTGACCCCGGAAATCAACGCATTAAATTCCTGCCCCACCTTGTCGAGCATGTATTCCGCCTGCTTGTACCTGACCGACATGCGTTCCGCGTCAACCGCCCGACGCTCCATCTCAGAAGCCTGTTCACACAACATCTCGTACTCCTCTTTCGCTACCCCGGGCGCATCTTGCATATAGGCATACAACAACCGGTGAACCAACAGATCGGGATAACGACGGATGGGTGAGGTAAAATGAGTGTACCAGGTAAAAGCCAAACCATAATGACCGATATTGTTGGTCGTATAGTAGGCCTTTGCCATGGTGCGGATGGCTATCGTCTCGATCATGTTCTCTGTCCCGGTCCCCTTAATATCCCGGAATAACTGGTTGTACGATTCTGCCAGATTTCTCTTGGAAGAGACTTTCAATTTAAATCCCAGCCTGGCTACAAACTGCGTGAAGGTCTCGAGCTTTTCCGCGTTGGGACTGTCATGAACCCTGTAAACAAAGGTCTTTGCCGGCTGCCCCCCCTTTTTCTTTCCGATGTGTTCAGCTACCATCCGGTTGGCCAACAGCATAAAATCTTCGATCAGCTTGTTGGCCTCCTTCATTTCCCGGATATAAATGCTTAAAGGTTTTCCCTGTTCATCCAGTTTAAACCGGACCTCCTGGGTCTCGAAATTGAAAGAACCTTTCTGAAAGCGTTTTTCTCTCAACCGCAAGGCCAGATGATTGAGGCGAAGAATCTCATCAGCATTTTCTCCCTGACCTGATTCGATGACAACCTGTACCTGTTCATAGGAATACCTTTTCCTGGAATGGATGATGGTTTTTCCATACCAGGAATCGAGTACACGGGCATCGTCATCCAGGGTGAAAACAGCCGAAAAACATAACCGGTCCACCCCCTCTTTAAGAGAACAGAGATCATTGGATAATCTTTCCGGTAGCATCGGGATGGTCTGCCCGACCATATATACCGAAGTTCCTCTTTCACCGGCTTCGCGGTCAATGGCCGAACCTTGTTGTACAAAATAAGAAACATCGGCAATGTGCACTCCCACTTCGTACCTGCCTTTTGACAAAATTTTAAGCGAGAGTGCGTCGTCAAAATCCTTGGCATCTTCCGGGTCTATCGTGATGGTAAAAACATCCCTGAAATCACGCCGTTTTTTGATCTCATTTTCTGGTATTTTTTCATCCATTTCTGCCGCCTCTTTTTCCGCCGCGGGAGAAAACTGTAACGGGAAGTCGATTCCTGCCAGAATGGCGTTCATTTCCACTTTATCTTCGCCCGGTTTCCCGAGTACCTGAATGACTTCGCCAAACGGATTTGCTGATTGCTCCGGCCAGTCTGTAATGATAGCAACTACTTTCTGCCCTTTTTTAGCTCCTTTGAGCTTGTTTAAGGGAATGAAGAGATCCACCGGCATATTGGAACTGTCGGGAGTTAAAAAAGCAAAGTTTTTCGTAGTCTCTATTATCCCGGAAAATTGCCTTTTATTTCGCTTGATTATTTCTGTGATTTCTCCCTCTCTTTTATGCCCTTTCCTGGCCGGAAAAAGAAAGGTTTTTACGGTGTCCCCGTGAAGGGCATGATGGGTATTGGTAGCGGCGATGAAAATGTCTTCCGACCCATCCTCCGGGATGACATACGCTTTACCGGTTTGTTTCATGTCAACCTTACCGGTGATCTGTGTCTTGACCGGCTTCCGGAACGGGATATCCTCCCCGCTGATCCGGTATTTACCCCTTTTACTCTGAGCCAGTGTTTCGCTCATGAAAAGTTGTTCCACAATTCTCCGGATCAAATCGCGCGTCAACCGGTCACCGACGCCTAACCGCGCGGCGACCTGTTTGTAATTAAAACTACTCTCAGGATTGTTTTCAAAAACGGTCTTGACTTTTTTAATCAAAAGGCTGTCCTGGTTTTTCAGGTTCCTGGCTTTGTTTTTCATAGGCTTATCTTAGGTCCACCGGGAGTCGGCCTGGCCGGGGATGGCGTTTAACAGGGCTCGGGTATATTCTGACCGGGGATGAGCATAAACGGCATCGGCTTCCCCGGCTTCGACGATTTTTCCGTTTTTCATGACAATCAGGCGATCGGCCATATATTTCACCACCGAAAGGTCGTGGGAAATAAATAAATACGTTAGCCCAAAGTCCCTTTTCAGGTCATTCAGCAAGTTGAGAACCTGTGCCTGAACGGAAACATCCAGGGCCGATACCGATTCGTCGCAAATGATCAGGTGCGGCTCTGTGGCCAAAGCCCTTGCAATACAGATCCGTTGCCGTTGCCCGCCGGAAAATTCGTGCGGGTAGCGGTTAAAGTGTTCAGGAGCAAGGCCGACACGTACCAGTAGTTCCACAACCTTCTCCCTCCGGGTTTTGGGGTCACCATGCATCCGGTGAACAACCATGGGTTCAAGGATGGCATTGCCGATTGTCATCCTGGGATTGAGCGAGGAATAGGGATCCTGGAAAATGATTTGCAATGATTTGCGCAATGCTTTCAACTTTTCCCGGGACAGCCGTGTAATGTCGATGCCATTGAAACGTATCCTCCCCTCTGTGGCAGGGATCAGATCCAATGCCACACGGGCCAGGGTTGTCTTACCACTACCCGATTCCCCGACAATTCCAAGTGTTTCTCCGGGATAGATCTCAAGCGTGATTTTTTCAAGCGCAGTGAATGTGTTTTTCCCGGAACTGAAAATTCCTCCCCGTGAGGCGAACTTTTTCGAGATCCCCTCAAAAACCAGAACAGGTTGCTGTGCGTAGTACTTTTCATGCGCCTTTTCCCTTTGAACGGTCGTGATTTCTGCAGGAACGTCAAGCCCTGTCGTGTTCACAAAATCATCCAGGGTTGGCAAACGCTCTAATCGCCGGTCCAAAGGTGGCCGGCAAGCCAATAACCCCCTGGTGTAAGGATGTTCCGGAGCAGAGAAAATTTTAGTGACAGGTCCTTGTTCCACGATCCGCCCTCCTGTCATGACCACTACCCGATCGGCAAACCCGGCGACCAACCCAAGGTCATGCGTGATAAATAAAATACTCATCCCCCGGGTCGCCTGCATCCGTTTCATCAACCCCAGAATGGCTTTCTGAACAGTTACGTCCAGGGCAGTGGTGGGTTCATCAGCAATCAGTAAACCGGGATTGCAGGCTACTGCCATGGCGATCATGACCCGCTGTTTCTGTCCTCCTGATAATTGGTGCGGGTAAACCTTCAGGATCTCCTCAGGCTGAGGCAACAACACTTCCCGAAAAAGCTCAATTACCTTGGCACGGGCTGTTTTACCTCTGATCCCCAAATGGATGCCGAGACTCTCCGCCACCTGGTCACCACAAGTGTAAACAGGGTTCAAAGAGGTCATGGGCTCCTGAAAGATCATCGATATTTCTTTGCCTCTGATCCCCTTTAACCGCTCCTCGCTTAAGCCTGAAAGATTGGTCACAATCCCTTTACCGTTGCGGTAAAGGAGGGCTCCCTCCCTGATTATCCCCGGAGGTGAAGGAACCAGTTGCATCACTGATAATGCTGTAACGGTCTTTCCGCTTCCGGATTCTCCGACCACTGCCAACGTTTCGCCGGGCATGATATCAAAAGAGATGTGATCTACTGCGCAGATCCGCTCCTTACCGGAGATAAATTCTATCGAAAGGTCTTTTACTTCCAGCAATGGTAATCTGGCCATCGGTTTCTTTTCCCTTGGTTGACTGACAAATGTAGTCATTCCGGCGTGATTTTTCGGGTCCGACAGATTACTTTTTCGATACATGGTGAATTAACGAGAAAAAAAATGAAATGGTTGAACGATTTTATTTCTCTGGCATTTCCAAGGATTTGCGTGTGCTGCGGGAACGCTCTTTGGAAAAATGAAGAGATACTCTGTCGCCTGTGTGAGTACCATCTCCCCCTGACCCATTTTCACACGGAAGCGGATAACCCGGTAACCAGACTTTTCTGGGGAAGGGTTCAGGTCGAACATGCTGCTTCCTTTCTCTACTTCAACAAAGGGAGCAAAGTGCAGCGGATGATCCATCAATTGAAGTACAAAGGCCGGCAGGACATCGGTCGCTACCTGGGTCATCAATACGGTTGTGAGTTGGCCGAAACAGCTTCTTATAAACAGCCCGAACTGATCATACCGGTGCCTCTTCACCAAAAAAAAGAGAAACAAAGAGGATACAACCAAAGTGAACTTTTCGCGCTGGGCCTTTCTGAAGTGATGAAGATCCCCGTTGGCAAAAAGCTGTTGGTCAGAAAAAAAGCCACTGCTACCCAAACCCGTAAAGCCCGCTTCGAAAGGTTCCGGAATGTCAATGCGGTGTTTACAATCCCCAACCCGGAGCCCCTGAATGGGAAACACGTTTTACTCGTCGATGACGTCATTACAACCGGTGCAACCGTTGAAGCCTGTGCGCTGCTTCTCACCGCGATCCCCGGATGCAAAGTGAGCGTCGCATCCATTGCCGTTGCAAGGGTGTAAAATTAAAAGCGCCCTCCCAGAAAAACCACTGTCTTTTCCCGGGTAACGCTGCCTCCCCCACTGATCAATTCTGCAAAGATAACATAGGACCCCGTTGCGGCCCTGAGATGCCCCGCTGTAGTCCCATCCCAGGAAAAAAGCTCCTGAGAAGAGACCAAAACATTGTTGGCCAATAAGTTGACAAGTCTTCCCGTGACATCATAAACCGACAGGGTAACTGCAACATCTGCGGCTACTCCCTCAAACCGGATGGTCACCAGGTCATCCTTTCCGTCATTATCAGGTGAAAAGAAAGCAGGTTCTACCGTTAAAATGCCCTCTCCTTCTCCCTGGTCATTCCCATGGGAATTCAAATACCCCGGTGTCGCAAAACCAGCTGTTTCAGAGGCAGAATGCCAGTTGGTACGGTCAGAGGAGGGGCGGTCGGGATGAAGTCTTTCAAGGGATACGCC
>ERZ1645192.23-NODE-23-length-91403-cov-13.031199_pt1 | contig 91403 bp, 88 predicted proteins | sample MGYA00575354_ERZ1645192 | MGnify/ENA primary metagenome ERZ1645192 (study PRJEB40844, sample SAMN11349763) | freshwater sediment metagenome | isolation source: river sediment | host: Sediment | place: India: Faizupur Khadar , New Delhi | collected 2017-02-21 ... | reverse complement strand
TCCTGCGCGAGGTCTATCCGGGCTTCCTGCAGCTCGGCGGCTTCATGTCGATGAATCTCGACCGTCACGTCTCCGCCCACAAGGAGTTCTACCAGCACCTGATCGAGGGTGACGGCGACAGTGCCGAGAAGCATCGTGACTTCTACGACGAGTATCTGGCGGTGATGGATCTCACCAAGGAGTTCTATCTCCAGACGATCCGCACCGTGTTCCTCGATCACGCCCTGCCGGAGGGCACGATGATGCACCGGGGACGGCTGGTGAAGCCGTCGGAGATCCGCGACACCGCCCTCTTCACCGTCGAAGGCGAACTCGACGACATCACCGGGCCGGGCCAGACTCAGGCGGCGCACACCATGTGCACCAATCTCGCCGCCGAGAAGCAACAGGACTACGTCCAACCCGGCGTCGGCCATTACGGCGTGTTCAACGGCTCGAAGTTCCGCGCCAACATCCAGCCGCGCATCGCCGAATTCATCCGCCGCCACGCCCGCGTCGCCGCGCCGACGAAAGGCGCCGAGGCGAAGTCGGCCGCCTGAGGGCGCCGGCGATCCGGTCCGAAGCCGACGGCCGCGTCGCGAGACGCGGCCGTTTCGCTTCCGTCGATCGGCAGCGGAAAACGCCCGCGGCGATCTTCCAAACCGCCACCCTTGAAACCGCCACGACACGGGGCCAGATCATGCGACGTGACCGCGGCGCTCCGCCGGCTCGCGCCGCAGGAGCAACCGGCCGGTCGACATCGGAAAGGGCAAGGCCCCCATGCGCAGCACTCCCGTGATCCGTCCCGGCTTCCACCCGTTGTCCATCGGCCTGATGGTCCTCGGCTTCGTCTTCGCCTGGCCGCTCGGCCTCGCCATGCTCGCCTACATGATCTGGGGCGATCGGATGCAGGTCTTCTTCGAGGGCGTGCGCGACGGCTACCGGAACTCACGCCTCGCCGCCGAGATGCGTCGCGGCTTCGGCGGTGGTTTCGCCGGGGGGCCCTTCGCCTCCACCGGCAACGCCGCCTTCGACGCCTATCGCGCCGCCGAATTGGAGCGGCTGGAGGCCGAACGTCGCCGTCTCGACGACGAGCGTCGCGAGTTCGAGGCCTACATGAGCCATCTGCGCCGCGCCCGCGACCAGGAGGAGTTCGACCGCTTCAAGGCCGAACGCGCCGCCCGCCGGATGCGTGACGGCGACCCGACCCGCGTCTGACGCGGTGTTCGGCTTCTCGTCCCGACGGTCGTCACGGGTCCCACCCCCCGACCACGTGATCGTCCCCATCGCCGGCCGCGACGTCCGCGTCGCGGTCCGCGTATCGGCACGGGCCTCGCGTTTCACCCTGCGCATGGCCGCCGGCCATGGCGATCCGGTCCTGACCCTACCGGAGGGGGCGCGCTTCGCCGACGCCCTCGATTTCCTCGACCGGCATCGCGGCTGGCTCGCCGAGCGGTTGGCACGGCGACCGCGGGCGGTCGCCTTCGCTCCCGGCTCGACGGTGCCGTTGCGCGGCACGCCGCATCTCCTCGACCACCGCCCCGACCGGCGCGGCACCGTCTGGGTCGAGACGGCGACCGGTGACGTGAAGACACCGCTCCTCTGTGTCGCCGGCCGGCCGGAGCACATGGCGCGGCGGGTGCGCGACTTCCTGCGCCGCGCGGCCCTGGCCGATCTCGAGCCGGCGGTGGCGAGCCACGCGGCGCGGCTCGGGGTGAAGACCGGGGCGATCCGCATCAAGGACACGCGCTCGCGCTGGGGGTCTTGCACGGCGGAGGGCGAACTCTCGTTCTCCTGGCGGGTGATCCTGGCGCCGCCGCACGTGCTCGATTATCTCGCCGCCCACGAGGTGGCCCACCTCAGAGAGATGAACCACTCGATCCGCTTCTGGCGGCTGGTGCGCGAGACCTGCCCGCGCATGGACGAGGGCCGCCGCTGGCTGAAGCTCAACGGCGCCGCGCTCCACGCCTACGGGGTGGAGTGACGCGGGGCGGAGGTGCCACTCTTCCTACCGACCGGTCGGCAGGTTCGCCTCGATCACGCGCCGGTGACCGCCTTCACCGTCAGCGTCTGCAATCGCTCGGGCAGCAGCGGCACCAGCTCCAGCGCCTGGGCGTGTCCGGTTTCCGACATCTTGGCCCAGGTCTTGGCGACGATGTCGACCACCTTGTCGTCGTCGTATTTGGCGCCGAACTCGGCGTATTCGAATTCGAGGAAGACGAGCGAGGCGCAATCCTCGACCGACTGTGCCTCCGGATCGCGCTTGATGCGCTCCTTGCGCACCAGTTGGCCGGCGCGGACCACGTCGTCCTCGGGCCAACCGGCTTTGCGCATGATCTCGGCGAGGAGTTCGCCGTGGCGCACCTTCAGGGCGTTGCGCCAGGCGTGATAGCCGGGCTTGTCCATCGGGTAGGAGCCGCGGGGGATGTCGAAGCGACGGATGTGTTGGGCTCGCGCCGCCGCCTTGAGGATGTCGGAGGCGTCGGGGACGAGCTTGGCCAGCCGCGCCGTCATCCGTTCGCCATAGACCTGGGCGTAGGGGCGTTCGACCCCGTCGACCGTCACCTTCACCGGATCGTCGGCGTTGGCGGCATCGATGAGCGCGTAGGTGTCTTGAAGGCGCGACTGCGTCATGTCGGGTTTTCCTCCGGATGTGCCCTGGACCGCGGTTCCCTTGCAGATCTCGTGCCCTCTGCGGGGCGTGGGACGGGCGGTCGTCGATATATTAGGAAACCATCATGACATAGGCGATGACCGCGAGGGAAGCGGCGCCGATCCACACCGCGAGACGCTGCGGCCGAGTGCGGCGGACCTCGGCGGCGGCGATCGCCTCGACCGTCTCGGCGTCGAGACGGACACCGGCCTCGGCCCATTTGGCCAGACCCGCCGAGGCGAGATCGAGGCGCTCGACGAGGCGCGGCACGGCGAGCGCCAGACGACCGAGGGCGCCGGCCGATTCGCCGACGTCGGCGAGGCGGGCGCCGGGGCCGAGATTGGCCTCGACCCATTCGCGCACCACCGGTTCCGACACGGTCCAGATGTCGAGGTCGGAATCGAGCGAGCGGGCGACGCCCTCCACCACCACCATGGTCTTCTGCAACAGGATCAGCCGCGGCTGGGTCCGCATGTCGAAGACGTCGGTGTATTCGAAGAGCTGACCGAGCAGGCCCGCCATCGAGATCTCCGCCGGGGGGCGGTCACGCAAGGGTTCGCCGACGGCGCGCAGCGCCTGGGCGAAGACCTCGACCTCCTGATGCGCCGGCACGTAGCCGGCATCGAAATGCACCTGGGCGACGCGGCGATAGTCGCGGGTGATGAAGCCGTAGAGGATCTCGGCGAGGAAACGACGCTCCTCGGGCGCGAGCCGGCCGGTGATGCCGAGGTCGACGGCGACGAGATCGCCGGACGGCACGACGAACAGGTTGCCCTGGTGCATGTCGGCGTGGAAGAAGCCGTCGCGCATCGCATGGCGCAGGAACGACTGCATGACGATGCGGCCGAGGCGTTTCAGGTCGTGACCGGCGGCCTGCAGGGCGGCGCGGTCGGAGAGCTTGACGCCGTCGACCCATTCCAGCGTCAGCACGCCGCGCTGGGTGCGCTCCCAATCGACTTTCGGCAGGCGGAAATCGGGATCCTTCGCGGCGTTCTCGGCGAGTTCGGAGATCGCCGCAGCCTCGAGCCGCAGGTCCATCTCCAGCCGCACCGAACGGGCGAGCGTGTCGACCACCGCGACGAGGCGCAGCCGCCGGGTCGGCGGCACCACCGCCTCGATCAGGCGCGCGGCGAGATAGAAGGCATCGAGATCACGCTTGAAGCGGGCCTCGACGTCGGGGCGCAGCACCTTGACGGCGACGTCGCGGACGATGTCGTCGCGGCCCCTCACCCGCGCCTTGTGGACCTGGGCGATCGAGGCGGCGGCCACCGGCTGGCCGAAGTCGACGAAGAGGTCGCGGATCGGCTTGCCCAGGGCGCGGGCGACGATGGCTTCCGCCGTGTCGTGGTCGAAGGGATCGACGCGGTCCTGCAGCGCCTCGAGATCGTCGGCCATGGCGCGACCGACGACGTCCGGACGGGTGGCGAGGAACTGGCCGAGCTTGACGTAGGAGGGACCGAGGCGGTTCAGCGCCCGGCTGGCGCGGGTGCCGCGCGAGGCACCGACCGCGTCCTTGCGCTCGACGATCTTCGCCACCGCCAGCGCGAGCCGGCCGATCGGCGGGGGATCGGGCGGGGCCATGGCGGTGACGAGGCCTTCGCGGGCCATCACCCAGCCGGCGCGGGCGAGCCTGAGGAGGGAACCGATCGCGTGGGCCATCGCCTCAGATCTTCCAGCCCGAGTGCAGCGCGGCGATGCCGCCGGTGAAGTTGGTGTAGTCGACCCGGGCGAAGCCGGCGTCGCGGATCATCGCGGCGAACTTCTCCTGCGGCGGGAACTTGCGGATCGACTCGACGAGGTAGCGATAGGGCTCGGCATCGCCGGCGATCGCCTTGCCCATCAGCGGGATCAGATGGAAGGAGAAGGCGTCGTAGATCTTGTCGAGCACCGGCATCTCGACCGCCGAGAACTCCAGCACCAGGATGCGGCCGCCGGGCTTCAGCACCCGCCAGGCCTCGCGCAGGGCCTTGTCGATGCGCGGCACGTTGCGGATGCCGAAGGCGATCGTATAGGCGTCGAAGCGGTTACTCTCGAAGGGCAGTTCCTCGGCGTTGGCCTCGACGAAGTCGAGATTGGCGGCGAGCCCACGTTTCTCGGCGCGCTCGCGGCCGACCTGAAGCATCGAGGCGTTGATGTCGGAGACGGTGACGCGCGCCTTCTTCTCCGACTTCTCGACGATGCGGAAGGCGATGTCGCCGGTGCCGCCGGCCATGTCGAGCACCTCGTAGGGGCGGCGACCGATCTTCGGCGGCGACAGCTTCGCCACCATCGCATCCTTCCACAGCCGGTGCATGCCGCCCGACATGGCGTCGTTCATCACGTCGTAGCGGCTCGCCACCTTGTGGAAGACGTCGTCGACGAGGTGCTGCTTCTCGGTGAGCGGCACGTCGCGGAAGCCGAAGGAGGCGGTGGCGCCGGTGGGCGCGGTCTCGCTCGGGGAGGTGGCGGCGGCGGGATCGTGCGACATGGCTTCTCTCGAACTCTCGGCTCGCGGCACCGGGCAGAGCCCGATCCCTTCTCCCCTCGTGGGAGAAGGTGCCCCGAAGGGGCGGATGAGGGGGCCGGGCACTTCCACACGCGCCGTGCCGAATGGAGAGGCCCACCCCCTCATCCGGCCTTCGGCCACCTTCTCCCGCGAGGGGAGAAGGGGTCGCGCGTGGCTCGCCCGTCACGAAGCCGCGACGGCGAGACCCGAGTTGCGCGGACCATAGCGGAAGCCTCTCGGCGACGCTATCTGTGAGCGACGTCGATGCGACGTTCGATCACCGCCACGAGGAGCCGTCATGCCCGAACTGCCCGAGGTCGAAACCGTGCGCCGCGGGCTCGCCCCCGTCATGGAGGGGGCGCGGATCGTCCGGGTCGAACAGCGGCGGGCGAACCTGCGCATTCCCTTCCCCGAGCGCTTCGTCGAACGGCTCGAAGGCGCGACGGTGACGGCGCTGTCGCGGCGGGCGAAGTATCTCCTGCTCGATCTCTCCACCTCGGAGGTGCTGATCGCCCATCTCGGCATGTCGGGCTCGTTCCGCATTCACCTGCCCGAGGCGGAGGTGCTGCCCGGCGAGTTCCACATCCCCCGCGATCGCTCCGCCGCCCACGACCACGTCGTCTTCCATCTCGAAGGCCCCGGCGCCCCGGCCGGCACCACCGTCACCTACAACGACCCGCGCCGCTTCGGCTTCATGGATCTGATCGGGCGTGAGGGGCTCGCCACGCACCCGTCTCTCGCCGGCCTCGGCATCGAACCGCTCGGCAACGCGCTTTCGGCCGATCTGCTGGCGAGGCTCTTCCGCAACAAGGCGGCTCCGCTCAAGGCGGCGCTGCTCGATCAGCGCCTCGTCGCCGGGCTGGGCAACATCTACGTCTGCGAGGCGCTGTGGCGGGCGAAGCTCGCCCCGACGCTGCCCGCCGGCGAGACGGTGACGGGGGCGGGGAGGCCGACGAAGAAGCTCGCGATGCTGGCGGCCGCCATCCGCGAAGTGCTCGAGGAGGCGGTCGCGGCCGGCGGGTCGTCCTTGCGAGATCATCGCCGGACGGACGGCGAGCTCGGCTATTTCCAACATTCCTTCGCGGTCTACGACCGGGAGGGCGAGGCCTGTGCCCGGCCGAGCTGTTCGGGGGCCGTCGGGCGCATCGTCCAGTCGGGGCGATCGACCTTCTTCTGCCCTGTCTGTCAGACCTGAGGGCCTCCGCCGAGGAGATGGCGAGCGGTCGCGCACAGCGGTCGTGCGAAAGATCGCGTTGATCCGGCCGGCAGTCTCCGTTAGCCCTTTCACCCAAGGGGCGGCACCGGATGGACGACGCCCATCGGCAAAGGAGATCCCATGGTCTACGACAACATCCTGGTGGAGACCCGAGGTCGGGTCGGCCTCGTCACCCTCTATCGGCCGCAGGCGCTCAACGCCCTCAATGCGGCGCTGATGGCCGAGGTGTCGGCGGCGCTCGACGCCTTCGAGGTCGACGACGGCATCGGTTGCGTGGTGATCACCGGCTCGGAGAAGGCTTTCGCCGCCGGCGCCGACATCAAGGAGATGCGGCCGAAGACGCTGGCCACCGCCTATCTCGGCGATCTGATCACGCCGTGGGATCGGGTGTCGCGTTTCCGCAAGCCGATCATCGCCGGCGTCGCCGGTTTCGCGCTCGGCGGCGGCTGTGAGCTCGCCATGATGTGCGACATGATCATCGCCGCCGAGACCGCCAAGTTCGGCCAGCCGGAGATCACCCTCGGCACCATTCCCGGTGCCGGCGGCACCCAGCGGCTGACCCGCGCCATCGGCAAGGCCAAAGCGATGGATCTCTGCCTCACCGGCCGGCGCATGGGCGCCCAGGAGGCGATGGCCGACGGGTTGGTCGCCCGTATCCTGCCGGCGGAAGGCTTCGTCGAGGCGGTGATGGCGATCGCCGCCGAGATCGCCGAGAAGCCGTTGATCGCCGCGATGTTCGCCAAGGAGGCGGTCAACCGCGCCTTCGAGACCTCGCTCGCCGAAGGATTGCGCTTCGAACGGCGCATGTTCCACGCCACCTTCGGCACCGAGGACCAGAAGGAGGGCATGGGCGCCTTCGCCGAGAAGCGGAAGCCGGAGTTCAAGCACCGCTGAGGCGCGGCGAAGCGGGGGTGGCGTCTCCACGCCCACAGCGGGCGGAAAGGCAGGGGAACCGGCCGAACGGAGCGTTGACGCCTCGGGCGCGCGCCGCTATAAGCTCGCCCACCCGGTGGCGGCCTTTCCCGCCGCCGCCCTTTCACGTCGTCGGCCCTGCCCGGTCGGCCTCCCTCGAGATCCCCGTCGTCGAGACGGACCGGTCGGCGCGGGCGGCATTCGGCAGTTCGGGTCGAGCACAGTCGAGATCCAGGAGAGGCTCGTCCATGGCCAATACGCCGTCCGCCAAGAAGGCGGCCCGCAAGATCGCGCGCCGCACCGCGGTCAACAAGTCCCGCCGTTCGCGCGTCCGCACCTTCCTGCGCAAGGTCGAGGAGGCGATCGCCTCGGGCGACCAGACCGCCGCAGCCGCCGCGCTCAAGGCCGCCCAGCCGGAGCTGCAGCGCGCCGCCTCCAAGGGCGTCGTCCATCGCAACACCGCCTCCCGCAAGATCTCGCGCCTGGCGCACCGGGTGAAGTCGCTCGGCGCCTGAAGCCGGTTCGCCGCGACCTCGAACGACCTCTCCGAGACCCGGGCCCAGCGCCCGGGTCTCGCGTTTCGCGGGTGCGCGAAACCTACCTCACGGCTATCTGAATTAGTACGTATCGTTATCGTACGGAGCAGTCCCGGCGGGTTTCGACCTGACAGAAATTCATTCGATTTTTCATCGACTTGATGGCAAGTGGTGAAATCCGTCACGGAAACGCTGGCGGCGGAGCGGAAGCGGACCGGGTACGGCGAATTTTTCGCCGGCGAAGACGAAAAAAAACACGGCCACCGATCCCCGAACCAAACTCCGTTGAGTCGAAAGGACTTCCTCGATGCGACACGGCTTCCGCTCGCGACGTGGTCGTCCCCTGCCCCTACGTCGGCCTCGGAGCGGCCATTGCACCACCGGGATGCCCTGTGTAATGTCCCCCTCATGAAGGCGCTGCTTTCACGGTCCCTCGCCGACCGGAAGTCTATCGAGCTGAAATCGTAGTATTCGAGGCGGTATCGTCAGAAATCCGAACGAATATATTACGTAACGGTACATCGTTGACTTAACGGAGTGGGGGATCGACGATCGATCGGGAAGGTGGCATTGCTCCGATACGATCGTTGAACAATCACCAGAGTGACACGAAAAGGGGTGGGCCGGACATTCGTCCGGCTCGGGGGGCATCGTCATGTCGAATGTGTTCGTCGGGGTCTACGCCGGTGACGTGGACCCCGCGGAGGCTTGGGCGTCGCTCGCGTCGAACGAGCGCGCCGTCCTGGTCGACGTCCGCACGCGGGCCGAATGGGCCTTCGTCGGACTTCCGGCGCTCGCCGCTCTCGGCAAGCAGCCGATCACGCTCGAATGGCAGGTCTTCCCGACCATGGCCGTCAACCCGGACTTCGTGGCGGTGCTCGACGAAGCGCTGACCACGGCGGGACTGGCGCGTGACGTGCCGGTGTACTTCCTGTGCCGGTCGGGTCAGCGCAGCCGCTTCGCAGCGGCGGCGATGACCGCGGCGGGTTGGTCGCGCTGTCACAACGTATCGGAAGGTTTCGAAGGCGGTCTCGACGGTGCCGGTCACCGTGGGAACGTCTCCGGTTGGAAGGTACGCGGACTACCCTGGACGCAGACCTGAACGAAGCCGCGTGGCGGACGCGGAATTGACCGGTGCGGCGGGGAGAGCCGCGCCGGAGCGGTGGAGTGTGGCCCGACCTTCGACGAGGCGGGCTCGGCAGCGAACAGCGGCGGAGGCTCGCGATCGGACCGGCGGCGGACGATCGGGCCCGAAAAGGCGGTGTAGGATGGAGGCGGCGACGATGTCGACGATCCCCCCGGGGCGTGACGAGTGGGATCGCATCAAGACGCGGTTGCGCGCGGAGCTGGGTGAAGACGTGTTCTCGAGCTGGTTCGCGCGGGTCGAACTGGCGGCGATCGACGGCGACACGGTGCATCTTTCGGTGCCGACCCGGTTCCTCAAGAACTGGTTGCAGAGTCGGTATCGCGACCGGCTGCTCGCGCTGTTCGGCGAGAGTTTCGGCACGGTCCGCCAGATCGAATTCTCGGTGCGCTCGGCCATCCGCCCGGGGTCGGCGCCGCGCGAAGGAACCACGGAGACCGCCCCGCCCCCCCGTCCGATTCCGTTCCCGGCGGGCGGGCGCTCCGGTGCGACCGCGGCGGCACGGGCGAGCGACGATCGCGACGACGACGGGCTGGCGGGCAGCCCGCTCGATGGCCGCTATTCCTTCGAGAGCTTCGTCGAGGGCCGGTCCAACAGCCTCGCCTTCGCCGCGGCCCGTCGCGTCGCCGACAGCCGGCCGGGTGAACCGGTCGCCTTCAACCCGCTCTACATCCACGCCTCGGTCGGCCTCGGCAAGACGCACCTCCTCCAGGCGATCGCCCATTCCGCCCGGGCGCAGGGCCGCCGCGTGCTCTACCTCACCGCCGAACACTTCGTGTACCGTTTCGTCGCGGCGCTGATGGCGCAGTCGGCGATCGCCTTCAAGGAGGCACTGCGCGGCATCGACCTGCTGCTCATCGACGACATGCAGTTCCTGCAGGGCCGACAGGTACAGCAGGAGTTCTGTCACACGCTCAATTCGCTGATCGACGGGGCGCGTCAGGTGGTGGTCGCCGCCGATCGGCCGCCGGCGGATCTCGAGACCGTCGACGAGCGGGTGCGCTCGCGCCTCGCCGGGGGGCTGCTCGTCGAGGTCGGGGCGCCCGACGTCGATCTGCGTCGGCGCATCGTCGCCCACCGGGTGGCGCAGGCCAAGAAGGCCGATCCGCGGCTCGAAGTTTCGGCGGCGGTGATCGACTGGGTGGCGGAGAACGTCGTCTCCTCCGGGCGCGACCTCGACGGCGCGGTCAATCGCCTCGTCGCCCACAACCAGCTGACCGGTCAGCAGATCGGCCTCGAGATGGCGGAAGCGGCGCTGCGCGACCTGCTGCGGGCCCGCGAACCGAAGAAGGTCAAGATCGAGGACATCCAGCGGGTCGTCTCCAAGCACTTCAACGTCACCAAGGCCGACCTCCTGTCGGCTCGCCGCACCCGCACTGTGGTGCGGCCGCGTCAGATCGCCATGTATCTGGCCAAGGCGCTGACGCCGCGGTCGCTGCCGGAGATCGGGCGGCGTTTCGGCAACCGCGACCACACCACGGTGCTGCACGCGGTGCGCAAGATCGAGGAGATGGCGAGTGCCGATCGTGGCTTCGCCGACGAGATCGAAATGCTGAAGCGGCTGCTCGACGCCTGAGGCGCCGATCGCCTCCCGACGCCCGCCGTTCGATGCCGCCGCCCCTCGCCGGGCGGCGGTTTCGTATCGAGACCGGCGTCACCGACATGGCGGCTCCGCGCTTTCCCTCTCCGCCGCTCGTCGCGCTTGCAGGGGCCCGCCGGGCGTCGTAGTGCAGGGCACGAGATCCCCTCGCACAGGAGGGGACGAAGGGGAGTGGTCGAGAGATGGGCGACATGCGTCTCGTCGTGGTGGGCGCCGCCGGCCGCATGGGCCGGACCCTGATCCGGACGGTCACCGAGACCGAGGGCTGCGTCGTGGTCGGCGCGATCGAACGGGCGGGCTCTCCCGACCTCGGACGCGACGCCGGGCAACTGGCCGGTGTCGCCACGCTCGGCGTGCCGGTGACCGACGATCCGCTCACTGCCTTCGCCCACGCCGATGGCGTTCTCGACTTCACCAGCCCTGCCGCCACGCTGCAGTTCGCCGAACTGGCGGCACAGGCGCGGATCGTCCACGTGGTCGGGACCACCGGTTGCTCGACCGCCGACGAGGCGCGGCTCGCCGCCGCCGCCCGCCATGCGGTGGTGGTCAAGTCGGGCAACATGAGTCTCGGCGTCAATCTGCTCGCCCAGTTGGTGCGCGAAGCGGCGCGGGCGCTCGGCCCGGAATACGACGTCGAGGTGCTGGAGATGCACCACAAGATGAAGGTCGATGCGCCCTCGGGCACGGCGCTGCTGCTCGGCAAGGCGGCGGCAGAGGGCCGGCGTGTCGATCTCGCCGAGCATTCGGTCCGCGTCCGCGACGGCAACACCGGGCCGCGCCACATGGGTGACATCGGCTTCGCGACGCTGCGCGGCGGCACGGTGGTCGGCGAACACACGGTGATCCTCGCCGGACCGCACGAGCGCATCGAACTCACCCACCGGGCCGAGGACCGGTCGATCTTCGCCCGAGGCGCGGTCAAGGCGGCGCTGTGGGGCATGGGACGCAAGCCCGGTCTCTATTCCATGGCCGACGTGTTGGGGCTCACCCCGCGCGGCTGATCATTTCGACGAGAGGAGTTCGCAAGATGGATCGTCTCCTGGTGCTCTGCCGCCACGGCGAGAGCGAATGGAACAAGCTCAATCTCTTCACCGGTTGGAAGGATCCGAACCTGACCGAGAAGGGCATCGGCGAGGCGCAGGCCGCCGGCCGCAAGCTGAAGGCCAAGGGCTACGTCTTCGATCTCGCCTACACCTCGGCGCTGACCCGCGCCCAGCGCACACTCGATCTGATCCTGACCGAGCTCGGCCAGACCGGCCTGCCGATCACCCGCGATCAGGCGCTCAACGAGCGCGACTACGGCGACCTCTCCGGCCTCAACAAGGACGAGGCGCGGCAGAAATTCGGTGAGGAGCAGGTGCACATCTGGCGCCGGTCCTTCGACGTGCCGCCGCCCGGCGGCGAGAGCCTGAAGGACACCGCGGCCCGCGTGCTGCCCTACTATGCCGCCCACATCGAGCCGGACGTGCTCGCCGGCAAGCGTGTCCTGGTCTCGGCTCACGGCAACTCGCTACGCGCCCTGATCATGAAGCTCGAGAAGCTGTCGCCCGAGCAGATCCTCAAGCGTGAACTCGCCACCGGCGCGCCGATCGTCTACCGGCTCGACGACAAGGGCGAGGTCATCGCTCACGAGGATCTCGCCGGCTGAGGCGAACCGACGTCGACCTGACCGAGGGCGCTCACCGGCCGGTGGGCGCCCTCGTCGTGTCACGGGCCTTCGATGGGAGGCGGCGGCGCTCCCGTCACGGGGGACGAGGACCGCTGCCGCCATCTGGACCGCTGTGGCCACTGCGACCGACGACGAACGCGACTCCGCGCCAAGATGCCATTCGCGATAATATCGCCCAGTCGGTTTTCGTGAGCATCGGAGGTTTTCGAAGGCGTCTCTCCGCCGAAATCGCCGTTTCGGCGCGGATGAGAATGATACTCTCGCCGAGCTCCGACGTATCCGCGCCGTGAACAGCCGGTTCACACCTGCCAGCTCTTCGCCGCCTCCCAGCCGAGGATGGCGCGTTTGCGGGTGAGTCCCCAGTGGTAGCCGGTGAGGTCGCCGGAGCGGGCGACGACGCGGTGGCAGGGGACGACGAACGAGATCGGGTTGCGTCCCACCGCGGCGCCGACCGCGCGCGACGCCGTGGGCGCGCCGATGTGGGCGGCGACGCGAGAATAGGTGGTGGTGCGGCCGAAGGGGATGGCGAGCAGCGTCCGCCACACCCGGATCTCGAAATCCGTGCCGATCAACACCACCCGGAGCGGCCGGTCGGGACGCCATTCCTCCATATCGAAGATGCGCGCCGCGTGCGTGGCGACCGCCGCGTCGTCGCGCAGCTGGAGGGCGGCCGGCCAACGCTCGACCAGGTCGGCGAGCGCCGCCTCCTCTCCCCCCGGATCGGCGAAAGCGAGGCCGGCGAGGCCGTGGTCGGTCGCCACCAGCACGGCGATGCCGAAGGGCGAGGGGGCGAAGCCGTGGCGCATGACGAGGCCCTGGCCGCGGCTCTTGTAGGCGCCGGGGGTCATCGCCTCGTGGGTGACGAAGAGATCGTGCAGCCGGCCGGGACCGGAGAGCCCGACCTCGAACGCGGTGTCGAGCACCGAGGCGTCGTCGTCGAGCAGGCGCTTGGCGGCGTCGAGGGTGACCGCGGCGAGGAACTGCTTGGGGGTGATCCCGGCGAAGCGGGAGAAGAGGCGGCCGAGCTGCACCGGCGACAGGCCGACCGCGGCGGCGATCTCCTCGGCCGAGGGCTGAGCGGTGCGGCGTTCGGTGATGAAGGCGACGGCGCGACGGATCGCCTCGTAGTCGGCGACGCGGTCGGTCTCGACGGTCGGCCAAGCATTGTCGAAGTCGGACATGGACGGGTTCCCGGTTCTATGCGGCGAACCTAACCTCGCACGCCGGTGACCGACACCCGATTTCCGACCGGCGACGATCGAACCTGCAACTCGACATGTCGTCGCGGCCGATCCCGGCCCCGCCACCGCGCCCGCGACCCCTCACCGGTAACGGCGACGACGGTGGGACCGGGTTCAGTCGCGGCGAATCCTGGTCTAGGAAAGGACGATCGGAGAGCATCGATGACCCGCACCCCCTCCCCCCGGGGCCGCCGCCCCGAACCGAAGAGCGGCGCCGCCGCGCCGAAGACGGCACGCACCACGAGGCCGGCCGCCGGTTCGCTCTATACGCCGGCCGAGATCGAGGCGCTGTTCCGCCGCTTCCACGACGCGGAACCGGAGCCGAAGGGCGAGCTCTTCGCGGTCAACACCTTCACCCTGCTGGTCGCCGTGGTGCTGTCGGCCCAGGCGACCGACGCCGGGGTCAACAAGGCGACGCCGGAGCTCTTCCGCCTCGCCGACACGGCCGCGAAGATGGTGGATCTGGGGGAGGATCGCATCCGCGACCTGATCAAGACCATCGGCCTCTTCAAGACCAAGGCGAAGAACGTCCGGCTGCTCTCCGAGGCGCTGGTGGAGCGCCATGGCGGTGAGGTGCCACACGACCGCGCGGCGTTGCAGGCGCTGCCGGGGGTCGGGCGCAAGACCGCCAACGTCGTCCTCAACATCGCCTTCGGTGAGCCGACGATCGCCGTCGACACCCACATCTTCCGCCTCGCCAACCGCTTGCGGCTGGCCCCCGGCAGGACACCCGAGGAGGTCGAGCGGCGGCTCGAGGCGATCATTCCGGAGGCCTGGAAGCGACATTCGCACCACTGGCTGATCCTGCACGGCCGTTACGTCTGCAAGGCGCGCAAGCCCGACTGTGCCCACTGCCTGATCGCCGACCTGTGCAAATCGCCGGAGAAGACGGCGGACGCACCGCAGAAGCCGGTCGACTTCTGATGTCGCCGTTCGAGGACACGGACGCGTCCGGCGACCGGGCGGACGCGAATTTCTCTTCTGCCTCGGAGCCGCGTGACGAACACCGACGACCGTTTCGGACGATCGACCACGTGACGGCCCACTCCCAGCGGCGGAGGCTCCGCGACCGTCGCCGCCGCGACGGTGGTGGCGCCGACCGTCGGCTCCGCTGCGATGGACCGGGCCGACCTCGAACCGCGGCACCCCGGCATCGTTCCGAAACGACGACGGCGCCTCCGACCCCCGGGCCGGCTCACGACCCGCGAGCCGCCACGGAGCCCCGACGCCGGGTATGCGTGAACGGCACACGGGGGTGACGAGGGCGGAGGGAGGATCCGGTGGGACGACCGACTTTTCGTCGGTTTCGCTCCCTTGCGTGGCGCCGTCGCATCGCATATGAAGTCGGCGCTTCCCCGATGGGGTTGCGGTGAGGTGGCCGAGTGGTTGAAGGCGCACGCCTGGAACGCGTGTATACGTGAAAGCGTATCGAGGGTTCGAATCCCTCTCTCACCGCCATACATTCCCGACTTTCCCCGAAATCGAGACACCCGCCCGAGCGCGGTGATTTCGCGCGTCTTTTCATGGGCTTCCACGGGCCGTCTTCGGGGTGCCGGCGGGAGCTCCGGACCACGGCGGACACGCCGCTCGAGGGCACGATGCTCCGGTCTCACTCCCGGCGGGAGTGTCGGCTCTGCGCATCACTCGCGCGGGGCGATAACGCCGCCGAGCCAACGGGCGGGGTTGCGCAACGCCCGATCGAAAGGCGAGACGCGGCGGCCGATCCCGACGGCCTCCTTGCGGAGGAGATCGACCACCATCTCCCGGCGTTCCGGTGTCAACCGTTCGGTCGGCGTACCGATCGACAACGCCGCCACGACATGGCCGTTGCTGTCGAAGATCGGCACGGCGACGCCGGTGGTCCCGGCGATGACCCCGGCCTCGGTCGCCGAGAAGCCCGTGGCGCGCGCCCGCTCGATCTCGGTCCTGAGCCAGACCTCGTCGATCGGCGCCATGTCCATCAGACGCGGCAGATTGAAGCGGATCACCTCTTCGCGCTCGTCGGGTCGCAGATTGGCGAGAATGACCAGGGCACCCTGGCCGAGACCGAGGAGGATGCGGCCGCCGATGTCGCCGGTGAAGGATCGGATCGGAAACGGCCCGTCGGCGCGATCGAGGCAGACGGCGTGGAAGCCCGAGCGCACCAGCAGGAACACCGTGTCGGAGAGGGTGGCAGAGAGGCGGATCAACGACGGGCGGCAGATGTCGCGCAGGTTGCCGGGATTTTCGGCACGAGCGGCCAACGTGAAGAAATCGAGCGCCAGACGATAGCGCCGGTCGCGGGTCTGCTCGGCGAACCCTTCCGTGATCAACGACTTGGCCAGCCGGTGGGCGGTCGCCTCGGTCTCTCCGGCCACGGCGGCGAGATCGGAGAGGCGCAGGCCGTCGACCGGAGCATCGGCGAGGCGGCGCAGGAGACGCAGGCCGCGCTGCAGACTGGTCGGCTGGGCGGGAGCGTCCTCGGGTTTCCTCATCCGGAATCCGATCTGTTCGAATCGTCGCGAAATTTCGATTACCGAAATTGTATCGGACGTCATTTCGCATGTGGAGATCCGTCGTTGACAATCTCCCGACCGACTGCCGTCATACGAAGGAATACGCAGGGGAACGGCATGCGTGGCTCGGGCCGTGTGGCGATGATCTCGGGAGCGACGCGCGGCATCGGCGCCGAGATCGCCGACGCGCTGCGGGCCGAGGGCTACACACTGTCGCTCGGCGTACGCCGGCCGGAAGCGGCACGGGCGCGGTTCGGGCCGGACGGTGGCGACCTCCTGATCTTTCCCTACGAGGCGGCGGACGCGAGTGCTGCGCGCGCCTGGGTCGAGGCGACGCGGATGCGGTTCGACCGCATCGACGTGCTCGTCGCCAATGCCGGCATCGCCCCGTTCGTCGGGCTCGAGGACGGCGACCCGGCCGACCTCGACCGACTCTTCGCCATCGACGTCAGGGCGCCGTTTCTCCTGGTTCAGGCGGCTCTGCCGGCGCTGAAAGCATCGGGCGCGGGCCGCGTCGTCACCGTCGCTTCGCTCTCCGGCAAGCGTGTGATGGGGCTCAACGCCGGCTATCAGATGATGAAACACGCCCTGGTGGCACTCTCCCACGCGGTGCGCCGGGTCGGCTGGGAGCACGGCATCCGCGCCACGGCGCTCTGCCCCGGCTTCGTCGCGACCGACCTCACCGCCCATGTCACCGACCCGCAACCCGATGCGATGACAGATCCGAAGGATCTCGCCCGCCTGGTCGCCACCGTGGTCGGACTGCCCAACACGGCCTCGGTGGCCGAACTCCTCGTCAACTGCCGTTACGAGCACATGCTGTGATCGAAGATGCACCCCCGCCCTCGTCTCGGCCGCTGTTCCACCGTCTCGGGCTCCGAGACGGCGCGCCGATCGACTTCACCATCGACGGGCGCCCGGCACGCGCCATGGCCGGCGACCTGCTGATCACCGCCATCCTGACCAATCGCTCCGACCTCAGGCGATTCGAATTCGGCGAGGCGATGCGGGCCGGGTTCTGCCTGATGGGCGGGTGCCAGGACTGCTGGGTCGATCTCGCCGACGGACGCCGGGTGCGTGCCTGCTCGACTCCGGTGGAGGCCGGCATGGCGGTGATCGTCGAGGGAAGGCGGGCATGAACGCGACCTCTTCTCCGCGGATCGTCGTGGTCGGTGCCGGGCCCGCCGGTCTCAGGGCGGTCGCGACCCTGGCCGAGGCCGGGCTGAAGCCGACGCTGATCGACGAGGCGCGGCGGCCCGGCGGGCAGATCTATCGTCAGCCGCCGGCGGGGGCCGACCGGCCGGCCGAGGCGCTCTACGGCTTCGAGGCGGGGAAGGCCCGGGCGCTGCACGGGCTGCTCGACCGGCTCGGCGCCGCCGTCGACCATCGGCCGGAGACACTCGTGTGGAATCTGTTCGACGCCTCGCTCGACCTTCTCGGGCCGAACGGGTTCGAGACCGTCGGGTTCGACCGGCTCGTCCTCGCCACCGGGGCGATGGACCGCATCCTGCCCTTTCCCGGCTGGACGCTACCCGGCGTCTACACCCTCGGCGCGGCACAGATCGCGCTCAAGGCGCAGGGCGTGGCGATCGGACGCCGGGTGGCGCTGGTCGGCGCCGGGCCGTTGTTGCCGCTGGTGGTGCACCAGTATCTGAAGGCCGGCGCCGAGGTGGTGGCGGCGCTCGACGTGACGCCGCTCGGGCCGAAGATCCGCAACATCTTCGGTCTCCTCGCCGAGCCGGCGACCGTCGCCAAGGGCGTCTGGTACACGCTACGCAATCTTCTTGCCGGTCGTCCGATCCGCTCGAGCGTGCGGGCGATCCGGGTCGAGGGGGACGGGCGCGTCGAAGCGCTGGCGTGGACGGATGCGGCGGGGCGTGAGCATCGCATCGCCTGCGACGCGGTCGGCGCCTCCTTCGGCCTGCGCAGCGAGGCGCAACTCGCGGATCTCGCCGGTTGCCGCTTCGGCTTCGACGCCGTCACCCGGCAGTGGATCCCGGTGCACAGCGCGGCGGGGCGATCGAGCCGGGCCGACGTCTATCTCGCCGGTGACGGCGCCGGCATCGGCGGGGCGGACGCCGCCGAACTGCAGGGTGAGCGGGCGGCGCTGGCGCTCGTCGAAGATCTCGGCCGCCCGGTCGACGGCGGTCGGGTCGCGGACCTCGAGCGGGCGCTCGCCCGTCAACGCCGCTTCCGTGCCGCGCTCGAGGCGGCCTATCCGTTCCCGACCCACATCGCCGCGGCGATCGGCGACGACGAGATCGTCTGCCGCTGCGAGGGCATCACCGCCGGTACGCTCCGTCGGACGGCGATCGACCGCGACGTCGCCGAGATGAACCGGCTCAAGGCGCTGACCCGTTGCGGCATGGGGCGCTGTCAGGGACGGGTCTGCGGCCAGGCGGCGGCGGAGGTCCTCGCCGCGGCGCGCGGCGTCGAGGTCGAGGCGGTCGGCCGGCTGCGCGGTAACCCGCCGATCAAACCGATCGCGGTCAAGGAGGCGCTGAGATGAGCGAGCGGATCGAGGTCGACGTCGCCATCGCCGGCGGCGGCACCGCCGCCCTCGCCGCGGCCGTGGCGTTGAAACGCGCCGGGCTCTCCGTCGCGGTGATCGAGAAGCGGGTGTGCGGTGCCGGGGCGAGTGGGGTCAACTTCGGCGGCGTGCGCCGGCAGGGCCGCGAGCTGGTCGAACTGCCGCTGGCCAACCGCTCGCGCCTCTTGTGGGAGGGGCTCAACGAATTTCTCGGCGAGGACGTCGAGTTCGACGTCTCCGGCCACATCAAGCTCGCCCGCTCCGACGCCGACATGGCCGAGCTCGAGCGCTACGCCGAGGCGGCGCGCGCCTACGGGCTCGACCTGACGCTGCTCGGCGCCAACGCCGTCCACGCCGAACTGCCCTGGCTCGGCGAGAAAGTGGTCGGCGCCTCGCTGTCGCCGACCGACGGGCAGGCCAATCCGCGCGTCGTCGGCCCGGCCTTCGCCCGTCTCGCCCGGCGGGTGGGGGTGATCGTGCGCGAGCACACCACGGTCGTGTCGGCGACGACGACCGGGCACGGCTTCGAGATCGAGGCGTCCGGTGGCCTGACGGTGACGAGCCGGTACCTGATCAACGCCAGCGGGGCGGGGTCCAACCTCCTCGCCGAGGCCTTCGGCGAACCGGTGCCGCTGACGCCGCTGACCCCCAACATGCTGGTCACCGAGCCTCTGCCCTATTTCGTCTCGCGCTCGATCGGGGTCTGCGGCGGTGACGTCTACGTCCGCCAGATCCGTCGCGGCAACGTCATCTTCGGCGGTGGCAAAGGCTGGTTCGACGCGGACCACACGTTCGCCCGGCCGGTCTCGGAGCAGTCGATCGACGGAATGATCCGGACGCTGCAGCTGGTGCCGGGGCTCGCCGAGGCACGCGTCATCCGCACCTGGAGCGGCGTCGACGGACAGATGCCCGACCACATCCCGGTGATCGGTTCGTCCTCGACGACGCCCGGCCTCTTCCACGCCTTCGGATTTTCCGGTCACGGCTTCCAACTCGGCCCAGTGATCGGCATCATCCTCTCGGAACTGGTCCTCGACGGCCGGACCGAGAGCCCGATCGAGCCCTTCTCGATAACCCGCTTCGTCGGCGACGCCGGCGAGGCACCACGTTTCGCCGGCGTCACCGGCGAAAGCGCCGAACCTCCGGCCCACGTCGAGCATTGAGGGAGGAGGACCCTCACGACGGACACCGGTCCACGGAAGACCCCGCAACGACAGACGGCCGGCCACGGTCGCAACCGACAGGAGAGCATCACGATGAAGCGTCATCTTCTGGCAGCCACGGCTGCCACCATGGTCCTGCTCGCGGCCCACTCGACGGCGTCGGCCGAGAGCGTGCTCAACGTCGGTATGGCGGCCGCCGATGTCGGTCAGCTCGACCCGCACCGCGCCACCACCACCCAGGACAAGCCGGTCGTCTCCTGGATCTTCAACGGTCTCGTCCGCTTCAAGCCCGGCTCGGCGAGCCTGGAGGAGTTGGAGCCGGATCTGGCCGAGAAATGGGAGAAGAGCGCCGACGGCCTGACCTGGACCTTCCATCTCAGGAAGGGCGTCAAGTTCCACGGCGACTGGGGCGAGATGACCTCCGATGACGTGGTCTATTCGCTGAAGCGTGCGGCGGACTCGAAGACCTCGTCCTTCGCCTCGGACTACGCCCCGGTGGCCTCGATCGAGGCGATCGACGCTCATACGGTGAAGCTGGTCCTCAAGAACCCGATCCCGGCGCTGCTCGGCATCGTCGCCAACTATCACGGCGGCAACATCGTCTCGAAGAAGGCGGCGGAGGCGCTCGGCGCCGACTTCCGCATCAAGCCGGTCGGTACCGGTCCCTTCGCGCTCACCGAGTACAAGTCGAACGAGAGCCTGACCTTCACCGCCCACAAGGGCTATTTCCGCGGCGCGCCGAAGATCGACAAGATCGTCTACCGTTTCATCCCGGCGGATTCGGCCCGCGACCTCGCCTTCACCTCCGGTGAGCTCGACGTCGTCTACGGCCGTCAGGACCAACGTTGGGTCGAGCGCTTCCAGAAGGAGAACGGGGTGGTCGTCGAGGTGGTGCGGCCGTCGGAACTGTCGGTGCTCCACATCAACCAGACCAAGAAGCCGTTCGACGACATCCGGGTGCGCAAGGCGATCGCCATGGCGATCGACAGCAAGCAGATGGTCGCCTTCAAGGGCGCGGCGACCGCGATCGCGCCGGTCTCGGTGGTCCCGGTCGGCTATCTCGGCACCCACGAGGCCAAGCTCCATCCGCACGACGTCGCCAAGGCCAAGGCGTTGCTCGCCGAAGCCGGCTTCCCCAACGGCCTCCCTCTCAAGGTGATCCAGACCAGCCTGCCGACGATGCTCAACTCGATGCAGATCGTCCAGGCGCAGTTGAAGCAGGTCGGCATCGACATGCAGATGGAGGTGGTCGACCACCAGTCGTGGCACGCTCAGATCCGCAAGGACCTGTCGGAGGCCAACTACTATTCGGCGGCGCGCTTCCCCGTGGCCGACGTCTATCTGCAGCAGTTCTTCCATTCGCGCTCGACGGTGGCGACGCCGACGGCGGTGACCAACTTCTCCCATTGCAAGGTGGCGGACGCGGAGATCGACGCGGCGGCGATCGAGACCGATGCGGCCAAGCAGAAGCAGCTGTGGGCGACGGCGCAGCAGAAGATCGTCGACGACGTCTGCGCCGTGCCGATGTTCGAACAGCTGCAGGTTTGGGCACGCCACACCAACGTCGACTGGGGCTACAAGTTCGAGGGCGCCATGCACCTCGGCCCGGTGGTGACCGAGGCGACGTCGAAGAAGTGATCGCGCAGTGCCCCATCGCTTCGCAGGAGGCGATGGGGCATGCTCCGCACCTGCCGCAGCGGTCGCCGACCGGGGCGGCGTCCGCCGGCAGCCGCACCCACTCGCTCGGACCAACGGGGGGAACCCGATGCTGCGCTTCGTGATCAAGCGTCTCCTGACGGCGATCCCGACCCTGTGGGCGGTACTGACCACCGTCTTCATCCTGGTCCGAGTGGTGCCGGGCGATCCGACCATCGCCATCCTCGGCGATCAGGCGTCGGAGGCGGCCCGCGCCGAGTTGCGCGACAAGCTCGGCCTCGCCAAGCCGATCCTCGCCCAGTACGTCGACTTCATGAGCCAGATCGTCCAGGGCGATCTCGGCCGCTCGCTGTCGACCAACCGGCCGATCACCGACGACGTGCTCGCCGTGCTGCCCTACACCATCGAACTCACCCTCGCCTCGCTCCTCGTCGGCACCGTGATCGGGGTACCGCTCGGGGTGCTGGCGGCGGAGAAGCGCGACGGCTTCGCCGACTGGTTCGCCCGCCTCTTCTCGCTCGCCGGGGTGTCCTTCCCGGCCTTCGTCTCCGGCATCCTGCTGCTCATCGCCTTCGCGGTCGAGCTGCGCTGGTTCCCGGTGATCTCGACCTCCAAGCCCGGCGACCCCTGGGGCCGGTTCGTCGCGCTGGTGCTGCCATCGCTCAATCTCGGCCTGCTGATGGTCGCCTACGTCACCCGCGTCACCCGCTCGGGAATGCTCAAGGCACTCGGCGAGGACTACGTGCGCACCGCCCGTGCCAAGGGGTTACCGCATCGGATCGTGGTGTGGCGCCACGCCTTCCGCAACGTGCTGGTGCCGGTGGTCACGGTGGTCGGGCTCTATCTCGGCGTGCTGATCGGCAATGCCGTGCTGACCGAAATCGTCTTCAACCGGCCGGGCATCGGCAAGCTGATCGTCACCGCGCTGAACCAGCGCGACTACTCGTTGCTGCAGGGGCTGATGGTGGTCTCCGCTTTCGCCATCGTGGTGGCCAACATCCTGACGGACCTCACCTACGGGCTCGTCGATCCGCGGGTGAAGACGTCATGAGCACCTCCGCCGCCGAATTCCGACCTTCGGTCCTGAAACGCGCATTGCGTTCGGGTGGCCTGCTCTTCGGCATCGCCCTGGTGGTGGTGATGATCGTCGCGGCGATCGCGGCGCCGTGGCTCGCACCCCACGACCCGAACGCCCAGGACGTGCTGCTGGTGCTGACGCCGCCGGACGCCGCGCATCTCTTCGGCACCGACGCCTTCGGCCGCGACGTGCTCTCACGCGTGCTGTGGGGGGCACGGATCTCGCTCTACGTCGGCTTCGTCTCGACGCTCGCCGGGGTGATCATCGGCACCGCCATCGGGGTGGTCGCCGGCTACTACGGCGGGATCGTCGACCGGCTGGTGGTGGCGGCGACCGACGTTCTCCTGTCCTTCCCGCAGTTGATCATGGGCCTGCTGCTCGTCGCCGTGCTCGGCGCCTCGCTCGGCAATCTGATCATCGCCATCGCGGTCACCGCGATCCCCGCCTTCGTCCGGCTGGCGCGCGGCTCGACGCTGACCATGCGCGAGCGCGACTTCGTCGACGCCTGCCGGACGCTCGGCTTCTCCGACCTGCGCATCATGTTCCTGCACGTGCTGCCCAACATCCTCGACGAGATCGTCGTCATGGCGTCGCTGTGGCTCGCCTCGGCGATCCGCACCGAGGCGACGCTCGCCTTCATCGGCCTGTCGGTGCCACCGCCGACGGCGACCTGGGGCGGCATCGTGCGCGAGGGCTTCGACAATCTGCTCGATGCGCCGTGGATGTCGATCTTCCCGAGCCTCGCCATCCTGGCGGTGATGATCGGCCTCAACCTCGTCGGCGACGGCCTGCGCGACGCCACCGACCCGAAGGGGGCGCCATGAGCACCGAACCTGCGGCGACGGCACCGCTCTCGGTCGAGGGCCTGACCACCTCCATCCTGGTCGGCACCACCTGGTACGACGCGGTGCGCGACATCTCCTTCCACGTCCGGCCGAAGGAGACGCTGGCGCTGGTCGGCGAGTCGGGTTGCGGCAAGAGCCTGACGGCGCTGTCGGTGATGGGACTCCTACCACCCGCCGCGGTGCGGGTGACGTCCGGCCGTATCGTCGTCGACGGCGTCGACATGACGGCGGCCGACGAGCCGACCCGCGAGGCGATGCGCGGCGATCGCATCGGCATGATCTTCCAGGAGCCGATGACCTCGCTCAATCCGGTGCTGCCGATCGGCTTCCAGGTCGGCGAGGCCTTGATGCGCCATCGCGGCTTCACCCGGCGGCAGGCCCGCGAACGGGCGCGGGAACTGCTCGAGCTCGTCCGCGTGCCGGCAGCGGCGGAACGGCTCGACGCCTATCCACACCAGTTCTCCGGCGGTATGCGCCAGCGGGTGATGATCGCCCTGGCGCTCGCCTGCGGCCCCAGAGTGCTGATCGCCGACGAGCCGACGACGGCGCTGGACGTCACCATCCAGGCCCAGGTGCTGGCGCTGATGGCCGATCTCCAGGAGAAGGAAGGGCTGGCGCTGCTGCTCATCACCCATAATCTCGGGGTCGTCGCCTCGGTCGCCGACCGGGTGATGGTGATGTACGGCGGCGACGTGGTGGAGAGCGGTCCGGTCCATGCCTTCTTCGCCCGGCCGACCCACCCCTATTCGGAGGCGCTGCTCGCCGCCATGCCGAGGATCGAGGGCGACCTGCCGCTGCAGCCGATCCCGGGCCAGGTGCCGAGCCTCACCGAGATGCCGGTCGGCTGCCGCTTCCAGACGCGCTGCCCGATCCGCGACGAGCGCTGTGCGGTGCTGCCGCCGATGACCACGGTGGCGGGGGATCCCGACCATCGGGTGCGCTGCTGGGCGAGGGTCGAAGCATGAGCGAGACGCTTCTCTCGGTGCGCGACCTGCGCAAGATCTACAAGACCCGGCGCGGCTGGCCGATCCCCAGGACGGCTCTGGTGCGCGCCCTCGACGGCGTCTCCTTCGACGTACGGCCGGGCGAGGCGCTCGGCGTCGTCGGCGAATCCGGCTGCGGAAAGTCGACTGTCGCCCGCGTTGCGCTGCGCCTGCAGGAGGCGGACGGCGGGTCGGTCACCTTCGCGGGCGCGGACGTGCTCGGCGCCTCGAAGAGCGAGCTCCGGGCGCTCAGGCGACGGATGCAGATGGTGTTCCAGGACCCCGCCTCGTCGCTCGACGGACGCCAGCGCATCGTCGATGCACTCGGCGAACCGATCCGGGTGCACGGCATCGCCCATGGTGCGGCGGTCCGGCCGCTGGTCGCCCGGCTGCTCGACGAGGTCGGTCTGCCGAAGAGCGCTCTCGATCGCTATCCGCACGAGTTCTCCGGTGGTCAGCGCCAGCGTATCGGCATCGCGCGGGCGTTGGCGCTGGGGCCGGATCTGGTGTTCGCCGACGAGCCGGTGTCGGCACTCGACGTCTCGGTGCAGGCGCAGATCCTGAAGCTGCTCGAGACGCTCCGGCGCGAGCGTCATCTCGCCTTCGTCTTCATCTCCCACGACCTCGGCGTGGTGCGCTATTTCTGTCAGCGGGTGGTGGTGATGTATCTCGGCCGCGTGGTGGAGAGCGGGCCGGTACCGGAGATCTTCGTCGACCCGCTCCATCCCTACACCAGACTGCTCAAGGCCTCGTCGCCGGAACCCGATCCGGTGAAGGCGGTGGCAATGACCTTCCAGGAGGGCGAGCCGCCGTCGCCGGTCGATCCGCCGAAGGGCTGCCACTTCCACCCGCGCTGCCCCATCGCCGATGCTCGGTGCCGCACCGAGCGGCCGGAGCTGCGCGACTTCGCCCCCGGCCGGACGGTCGCCTGCCATCACGTCGGCTGACGGGCACTTCCGCCGCCGGCGTCGCGCCCGACCGCAGACCGCCGACCGTGAACCTCGGCCTCGCCGCTCGATCTTCGCTGCCGCGCCGTCGAACGAGCCGGTCACCGCAGGAGGGTGGTCACTTCGTCGAAATTCGTGCAGACCGCATCCGGGCGTGCGGCACGGATGCGATCCTGGTAGCCGGCACCGGCGGTGTGGCCGCCGCCGAGGAAGCCGATGACGGCCATGCCGGCACGGCGCGCCGCTTCGATACCGACCGCACTGTCCTCGATCACCAGACAGTCGGCGGGCGCGACCCCGAGGGTGCGCGCCGCGAGGAGGAAGAGATCGGGTGCCGGTTTGCCGCGGTCGACCATGGCCGCCGAGAACACTCGGCCGGCGAACCGCTCGGCGAGACCGGTGGCGCCGAGCGCGACGTCGAGCCGGCGCGGTGAACTCGACGAGGCCAGGCACCAGGCGATCCCCTCGGTCGCCAGGCGATCGAGCAGCCGTGCCACGCCGGCGATCGGTGCCAGTTCGGTTCGGAAGCGTGCGAACAGGCGCTCCTCCAGTCGGGCCGCGTCGGCCTCGTCGATCCGTACGCCGTAGGCCTCGCCGATCCCGGCCCGAACCTCGGCGGCGGTACGGCCGAGGGTGCGGGCGGCGAGGTCCACCTCGTCGACCGGAACACCGCTCGCTTCGATGTGGGCCTTCAGCACGCCGAGCGCGATCGGCTCGCTGTCGACCACGACTCCGTCGCAGTCGAAGATGATCAGGCGCCGTCCGGCGAAGCGCCGCTCGGCGCGGTCACACGACCGGCGTTGCTCGATCAGGCGATCGATCTCGCGGCGATGGGCCTGCATGGCGAGGAAGACACGATGGTCGACGTCCCAGTGGCCGGCGGCTTCGGGGTCGGGTAGTCGCACGGTGCGGCCGACATCCATCGCCACGGCGGTGTCGACGAGGTCGCCGTGCAGGCCGACCGCATGGGCGGCGAGCATGGCGGTGCCGCGCAGCATCGCATTGTCCTCGAGCGTGGTGACGACCCGGCAGCCGGTGACGTCGGCATAGAGCTCGACGAGCAACGGGTTGCGGGCGTGGCCTCCGGTCAGATGCAGTTCCTCGATGGTCCGTCCCGCGTCGCGCACCGCATCGAGGATGTGACGGATGCCGAGGGCGAGGGCGACGGCGGTGCGCCAGTAGAGGGCACACAGACCGTCGAACGAGGCATCGACGTCGAGGCCGGAGACGACGCCGAGGGCGCGCGGATCGGCGAGCGGCGAGCGGTTGCCGTGGAAGTCGGGCAACACATGGAGGCGTTCGGCGAAGCCGGCGCCGTCGCGGGCCCGGAGTTCGCCGATGCGGTGGATCACCCGGCCGACGAGATCCGGCGTCGGCTCGCCACCGGCACCGTGCAGACGGAGGACATGGTCGAGCAGCGCCCCGGAGGCCGATTGCCCGCCTTCGGTCGCCCACAGCTGCGGCAGGGTCACGCCGAGGTAGGGTCCCCAGCTCCCGGCGAAGGCGACCGGCTCGCGGGTCAGGATCATCAGGCAGCTCGAGGTTCCGGCGATCAGCGCGGCGCGCCGTTCGAGGTCGCGGGCGTCGCGGCCATGGGGGCCGAGCAGAGCCAACGCTCCGGCATAGGCGTCGACCAGTCCGGCGCCGACCCGGCAGGCGGTGGTGAGCCCGAGATCGTCGGCCGCCTTCTCGGTGAGTGGTCCGAGATCGGTGCCCGGCGGCACGGCGCGGGCGGGAATCGCGCCGCGTTCGAGCAGGTCGTCGAGGCCGATCGCCGCCAGATAGTCCGGCGCCCAGGGCTCGGGTTCTTCCGGGCGATGGGTCCACTTGCAGGCGAGGGTGCACTGCGACCGGGCCGTCGAGCCGCTCGCCTTCCAGGTCAGGAAGTCGGCGAGATCGAAGAGGTGGTGGATGCGGCTCCAGCTCTGCGGCAGATGGCGCTTCAGCCACATCGCCTTCGGCGTCTGCATCTCCGGCGACATGACGCCGCCGACGCGATCGAGGACGGCGTGGCCGGTCGAGGTGCACAGCTCGGCCTCGGCCATGGCGCGATGGTCGAGCCAGACGATGGTGTCCCAACGGCTCTGGCCGGTGATCGACACCGACACCGGCCGGCCGTCGGCGTCGCGCGCCACCAGCGAACAGGTGGCGTCGAAGGCGATCGCCACCACGTCGTCGCCGGAGATCCCCGCCGCCATGACCGCAGCGCGGGTGGCGGTGCACACCGCCGACCAGACGTCCTCGCTGTCGTGCTCGGCATGGTCGGGCGCCGGCCGCTGGATCTGCACCGGATGCTCGGCCGAGGCCGTCATCCGGCCGTGTTCGTCGAAGACGCCGACGCGTGCACTGCTCGTCCCCACGTCGACGGCGCAGAGATGTCGAGCCATGCCCTCGTCCCGTCAGTCGCCACGCACCCAGTCTGTCAGAACCGCGAGAGTTCCGCGATCCCACAAGTCACCGAGGTGGTGGGAGAAGCGTTCGCGGAAGGCCGGTGCGGACGCGACGTCGCCGAAGACGTCGCCGAGCCCGTCGAGGAAGGCGACCGGCACGGTCTTCGCGGCCGATGCCAGGGCCTTCAGTCGCTCCGCCGACTCGTCGTTGGGCGGGATCGGCCGGCCGGCGTCGTCTGTTCCGGCGCAATACCGACACCACAGCGCCGAGACCAGCGCCAGTCCGTCGACCGCGAGCCCCTTGGCCAGCCGATCGCGCTGCGACGGCACGATGAACTTCGGCTGCCGGTTCGAGCCGTCCTGGCAGAGCCGGGGAATGGTGTCGCCGATCTTGGGATTGGCGAACCGCTCGGCGATCAGCCGGTAGTAGGCGACGAGGTCGGTTCCGGGCACCGGCGGGACGATCGGCACGATCTCGGTCAACTCGAGCCTGTCGAGGAAGGCGGCGATCAGCGGATGGGCCATGGCGTCGTGGACGAAGTGGATGCCGATCAGCGCCGACGGATAGGCGATCGCCGCATGACCGCCGTTGAGGATGCGGATCTTCATCAATTCCCACGGCGCGACGTGGTCGACGAAGGTGACGCCGACCTCCTCGAACGACGGGCGGCCGAGCGGGAAGCGGTCTTCCAACACCCACTGCTTGAAGGGCTCGCAGAACACCGGCCAATTGTCGTGGAGGCCGAAGTCGGCCTCGAGGGCATGGCGCTCGCGGTCCGTGGTGGCGGGAGTGATGCGGTCGACCATGCCGTTGGGGAAGGCGACCTCCGCCTCGATCCAGTCGGCGAAGACCGGGTCGGAGAGGGTGGCGAGGCCGGCGAGGGTCTGTCGCGTCACCTCACCGTTGCCGGGGATGTTGTCGCAGGACATCACGGTGAAGGGCGCGACGCCGGCGGCGCGGCGGGCACGCAGGCCCTTCAGGATCAGGCCGAAGACGGTGTGGGGATCGTCCGGCCGGGTGGCGTCGGCGACGATGTCGGGGTGGCGGGCGTCGAAACGGCCGGTCGCCGAATCGAGGAAATAGCCACCCTCGGTGATGGTCAGCGAGACGATGCGGATCTCGGGGGCGGCGAGGGTGGCGATCAGCCGGTCGCGGTCGTCGACGGGGATGAAGTCGATCATCGGGCCGATCACCCGGGCCGAGGCCGGCTCATCGCCGAGTTCGACCAGAGTGGTCAACCAGTCCTGGGCGGCGAGCGCATCGCGCATCGCCGTGTCGGAGGGCCGAACGCCGGCGCCGACGATCGCCCAGTCGTGCGCCTTGCCGGCGCTCATCAGCAGGTCGAGATAGACGGCCTGATGGGCGCGGTGGAAATTGCCGACGCCGAAGTGGAGGATACCGGCCGAGAGGTCGGAGCGCGAATAGGTCGGGCGGGTCACGCCGGCCGGCAGGCGGTCGAGCGTCGACGACGAAAGCGCGATGACCATCTTCATCTCCAGGTGATCGACGATACACGGCGCCGCCGGAGAGCGACGCGCGGATCCTCAGCTCATCCAATTGCCGCCATCGACGTTGTAGGTCTGGGCGACGACGTAGTCGCTTTCGCCGGACGCCAGGAAGATCGCCATGCCGACGAGATCTTCCGCCGTCCCCATCCGGCCGTAGGGCACCGCCTCGCCGACCAAGCGCTTCTTCTCGCCGATCGGCCGGTGCTCGTACCTGGCGAACAGAGCATCGACGCCGTCCCAATGCTCGCCCTCGACGACACCGGGAGCGATGGCGTTGACGTTGATGCGGTGCCCGATCAGGTCGAGCCCGGCGGACTGAGTGAGCGAGATCACCGCCGCCTTGGTGGCGCAGTAGACCGCGACCAACGCCTCACCGCGACGCCCGGCCTGGCTCGCCATGTTGATGATCTTGCCACCGCGACCGCGGGCGATCATGGCGCGCGCCGCCGCCTGCAGGGTGAAGAGCGTGCCGGCGACGTTGACGGCGAAGAGGCGGTCGTAGCTCGCCCTGGTGATCTCGACGATGGGGGCGAGATCGAAGAGGGCGGCATTGTTGACCAGGATGTCGAGGCCGCCGGTGCGGGTCTCGACGGCGGCGATGGCGGCGGCGATCGAGGTCTGATCGGTGACGTCCATGCGGACGGCCCAAGCCGCCGGGCCGATGTCGCGGGCCGCCGCCTCGGCGCGTTCGATGTTGACGTCGGCGATGGCGACGGTGGCGCCCTCGCGGACATAGGCTTCGGCGAAGGTGCGGCCGATGCCGCGGGCGGAGCCGGTGATCAGGGCGGACTTGTCGGCGAGACGTCTCATCGGATGGCGATCCCCTTGTCGTCGAAGCGGTGCAGCGCGCTCGCATCGGGGGTGACGAAGACCCGGTCGCCGTGATGGACGGGAACTTCACCGGAGACCCGGATGGTCAGCGTGCCGGCCGCGTCGGTGGCGATGTGGAGGAAGGTGTCGGAGCCGAGGTGTTCGGCGACGACGATGGTGCCTAGCCAATCGCCGGCGTCGCGCGACACCGCGAGGTTCTCCGGCCGGATGCCGATGGTGGCGGCGCCGTGGGCGGCAGCGATGGCGCCGCCGACGAAGTTCATCTTGGGCGAGCCGATGAAGCCGGCGACGAAACGGTTGGCGGGCCGGCGATAGAGCTCGAGCGGCGAGCCGACCTGTTCGATCCGACCCTTGTTCAGGACGACGATCTTGTCGGCCATGGTCATCGCCTCGACCTGATCGTGGGTGACGTAGACCATGGTGGTCTTCAGCTTCTGATGGAGCTGGGAGATCTCCAGCCGCATCTGCACCCGCAACGCCGCGTCGAGGTTCGACAGCGGTTCGTCGAAGAGGAAGGCCGAGGGCTCGCGGACGATCGCCCGACCGATGGCGACGCGCTGACGCTGACCGCCGGAGAGCTGCTTGGGCTTTCGGTCGAGATAGTCGCCGAGGTTCAACGTCTCGGCGGCGGCCTTCACCTTGGCGTCGATGTCGGCCTGCGCGAGACCCGCCATCTTGAGCGGGAAGGCGATGTTCGAGCGCACGCTCATGTGCGGATAGAGGGCATAGGACTGGAACACCATCGACAGGCCGCGCTTCGCCGGGGCGAGGTCGGTGGCGTCGCGGCCGTCGATCGAGATGGTGCCGGCGGTGGCGTCCTCGAGCCCGGCGATCAGGCGCAGCAGGGTCGACTTGCCGCAGCCGGAGGGGCCGACGAAGACCGCGAACTCGCCGTCGGCGATCTCGAGGTCGATCGGCGGGATGACGGTGACGTCGCCGAAGACCTTCTCGACCTGTCGCAGAACGATGCTTCCCATGGGAGTGTCCTCACTTGACGGCGCCGAAGGTGAGACCGCGGACCAACTGCTTCTGGGAGAACCAACCCAGGATCAGGATGGGGGCGATCGCCATGGTCGAGGCAGCGGAGAGCTTGGCGTAGAAGAGCCCCTCGGGGCTGGAATAGGAGGCGATGAAGGCAGTCAGCGGGGCCGCCTTGGCCGCCGTCAGGTTCAGCGTCCAGAAGGCCTCGTTCCAGGCGAGGATGACGTTGAGGAGCAGCGTCGAGGCGATGCCGGGAACCGCCATCGGGGTGAGGACGTGGACGATCTCGGCCCATAGTCCGGCGCCGTCCATGCGCGCCGCCTCCAGGATCTCGCCGGGGATCTCCTTGAAGTAGGTGTAGAGCATCCAGACGATGATCGGCAGGTCGATGAGGGTCAGGACGACGGTCAGGCCCAGCCGGGTGTCGAGCAGCTCCAGGTCGCGGAAGATGAGGTAGATCGGCACCAGGACGCCGACCGGCGGCATCATCTTGGTGGAGAGCATCCACATCAGCAGGTCCTTGGTGCGCTTGGCGGGCTGGAAGGCCATGGCCCAGGCGGCGGGGACGGCGATGATGAGGCCGATCACCGTGGAGCCGAGCGAGATCACCACGGAATTGAGGAAGTGGCGGACGTAGTTCGAGCGGTGTTGCACCTCGGTGTAGTTCTCCAGCGTCCAGTCGAAGAACAGGAAGGAGGGCGGCGAGGCGACCGCCTCGGCCTCGGTCTTGAACGAGGTCAGGACCGTCCACAGGATCGGGAAGAACAGGAGCATCCCGACGCCCCAGGCGAGTGCGGTGAAGCCCAGCTTCTGCGTCACGGTCACGCGGCGTGCCATGGCTCAGCCCTCCAGCGTCCGGCCGATCATCCGCATCAGGAAGAAGGCCACGATGTTGGCGAGGACGACGGCGACGATGCCGCCGGCGGAGGCGCCACCCACGTCGAACTGCAGCAGCGCCTGTGCATAGACGAGGAAGGCGATGTTGGTGCTGTCGGTGCCGGGGCCGCCGTTGGTGGTGACCAGGATCTCGGCGAAGACCGACAGGAGGAAGATCGTCTGGATCAGGATCACCACGGTGATCGCCCGCGACAGGTGCGGCAGCACGATGAAGCGGAAGCGGGCGATCGCCCCGGCACCGTCGAGCTCGGCCGCCTCACGCTGCTCCTCGTCGAGCGACTGCAGCGCGGTCAACAGGATCAGGGTGGCGAAGGGCAGCCACTGCCAGGCGACGATGACGATCACGGCGAAGAGCGGGGTGGTCGCCAGCCAGTCGTGCGGCGCCATGCCGACCGCCTTCTGCAGCCAGGCGAGGAGACCGTTCACCGGGTTCATGAACATGTTCTTCCACACCAGCGCCGAAACGGTGGGCATGACGAAGAACGGAGCGATGACCAGCAGGCGGACGATGCCCTGGCCGAACATCGGCCGATCGAGCAGCAGCGCCAGAAGGATACCGCCGACGATGGTGATCGCCAGCACGCCGACGACGATCAAGAGCGTGTTGAGGATCGCCGCGAAGAAGGCCGGATCGGTGAGGAAGAAGCGGTAGTTGGTCAGCCCGATCCACTCGCGTGTCGCCGGCATCAGGAGATTGAAGCGCTCGAACGAAAACCAGACGGTCAGCGCCAGCGGCACGATCATCCACAGGAACAGGAGGACGACCGAAGGCGCCACCAGCAGGCGAGCCGCGGCCCTGGAGTGTTGCGTGGACATGAGCGACCTCCCGGATGAGGCGGTGGGCGTCGGCTGCGATCCCGCCGAAGCGAACAACGACGGGCATCGCCCGCCGCGCGACGCCGGGAGGCGGCCGACCGACCGCCACCCGTCGGAACCGGATCTCCTGCGCGACACCGCGTTCGCCGTGCCGGAGGAAGTGGTCGGGGCCGGAGACTTCGGGTCGCGGCCCCGACCGAGGTCACCTCCCGTTGTCCGGGAGGGGGGAGGATCTCACTTGATGTAGCCGGCCTTGGTCATCTCGCGGACGGCGAGGTCCTGGGCCGCCTTGAGCGCGTCGTCGACCGACTTCTGGCCGGCGAGCGCGGCGGAGAACTGCTGGCCGACGGCGGTGCCGAGGCCCTGGAACTCCGGAATGGCGACGAACTGGACGCCGACATAGGGCACCGGCTTGACCGTCGGACGGGTCGGGTCGGCCGAGTTGATGCTGTCGAGCGTCATCTTGGCGAAGGGCGCCGCCTTCTGGTACTCTGGATTGGCGTAGAGCGAGGCGCGGGTGCCGGGCGGGACGTTGGCCCAACCCTCCTTCGAGGCGACCAGGGCGAGGTAGTCCTTGGAGGTCGCCCAGGCGATGAACTTCTGCGCCGCTTCGGTCTTCTTGGAGCCGGCGGGGACCGCCAGCGACCAGGCCCACAGCCAGTTGCCGCGTTTGCCGAGGCCGGTGTCGGGGGCGAGCGCATAGCCGACCTTGTCGGCGACCTTCGATTCCTTCGGGTTGGAGACGAAGGAGGCGGCGACGGTGGCGTCGATCCACATGCCGCACTTGCCGGACTGGAACAGCGCCAGATTCTCGTTGAAGCCGTTCGACGAGGCCCCCGGAGGGCCGGCGTCCTTCATCAGCTTGACGTAGAAGTCGAGCGTCGTCTTCCACTCGGCGGAGCCGAACTGCGGCTGCCACTTCTCGTCGAACCAGCGGGCGCCGAAGGAATTCGAGGTGGCGGTGAGGAACGCCATGTTCTCACCCCAACCGGCCTTGCCGCGCAGGCAGATGCCGTAGACCTCGCCGGGCTTGTCGGTGATCTTGCGGGCCGCCTCGGCGACGAAGTCCCAGGTCGGGGCCGCCGGCATGGTGAGCCCGGCCTTGGCGAAGAGGTCGGTGCGGTACATCACCATCGAACTCTCGCCGTAGAACGGCGCGGCGTAGAGCTTGCCGTCGGCGGAGAGACCGGAGCGGATCGCCGGCAAGAGGTCGTCGACGTCATAGCCGGCACCGAGCTTGTCGAGAGCGACGAGCCAGCCCTGCTTGGCCCAGATCGGAACCTCGTAGGTGCCGATGGTCAACACGTCGAACTGGCCACCCTTGGTGGCGATGTCGGTGGTCACCTTCTGGCGCAGGACGTTCTCTTCGAGCGTCACCCACTCGACCTTGATGTCGGGGTACCTGGCGGTGAAATCCCCGGTCAGCTTCTGCATGCGGACCATGTCGCCGTTGTTTACGGTCGCGACGGTGAGCGTCTCGGCCCCGGCGGCGGAGACCAGCACGAACAGCGAGGACATGCCCAACAAGACCGATCTCAGTGTCATTCGACCCTCCCTGACCCGGCGACGGTCGCTCGTGGACCATCGAGCGGGGAAAACCGGAGCTCCGCGTCCGTTGCCCGGCGTGGGCTCCCTTGTCATAGAGCATTTGCTCATGGCTTGAGTAATTACTCACTTATAGTAGACTGTCAATGGAGATTCCTCGCTGCACTGCAGCGTCACCTCGTCGCGACCCGAATTTGTTGCATCGCAAAACAATTCGGCGCCGGTCGGCGTGGCGGCCATCGTCGGCGAAGCCTCCGATGTTGAAATTTCTCTGAGTTCTCGTGCGAATACTCGAGGTCTCGACGTTCTTGACACCTCGGCGGAGGCGATGCTCTGTTCGGGCCGCGGCGTCGGGGCCGGAGCGGGAGTGTGTGATGGCGGCGCAGCGAAGCGGCGAAGAGAACGGCAGGCTCGAGGACGCGGCACGCGCCGGCTGGCTCTACTACATCGCCGGCAACACCCAGGATCAGATCGCCACCAAGCTCGGCGTGTCGCGCCAGAGCGCCCAGCGGCTGGTGTCGCTGGCGATCTCCGAGCGGTTGATCAAATTCGAGCTGGATCATCCGATCGCCCGCTGCCTGTCGCTCGCAACCGAGCTGGAGCGGCGGTACGGACTGCGTCTCGCCGAGGTGGTGCCGACCGATCCGGAACATCCCGAATCGCTGATCGGCGTCGGGCACGCGACCGCCGCCCACCTCGAACGGCACCTGCGCTCCGCGGCACCGCTGACGCTCGGCATCGGGACCGGCCGGACCCTCAAGGCGGCGGTCGAGCAGATGTCGCCGTTCGACTGTTCGCAGCACAAGATCGTGTCGATGACCGGCAACATCGCGCCGGACGGTGCGGCGGCCTATTTCGCGGTGATCTACAACATCGCCGACAAGACCAAGGCGCGCTGCTACCCTTTCCCGGTGCCGGTCATCGCCTCGTCGGCGGAGGAGCGCGAGACCTTGTCGCGCCAACCGCTGATCCTCTCCAATCTCAGGCTGATCGAACAGGCGGAGACTGTCTTCGTCGGCATCGCCGGGGTCGGACCGGACGCGCCGTTGCTCAAGGACGGGTTCCTGTCGCAGGTGGAGCTCGATGCACTGCGCGATGCCGGTGCGGTCGGAGAGATCACCGGCTGGGCCTTCGATCGCAGCGGCAACCCGATCGAAGGCCTGAGCAACGCCCGGGTGATGAGCGCGCCGCTGTCCGATCTCACGTCCCGGCTCTGTATCGCGGTGGCGGTCGGCGTCTCGAAGGTCGAGCCGCTACGCGCCGCCCTGACGAAACCGTTGATCAACGGCCTGATCACCGACGAGGCGACCGCGGAAGCACTGCTCGGCCGGACCGACTGAGCAGCGCCGGTCCGCCCGCCGCAGCCAACTTGCACCCCCGACCGTCGCCCGGATGTCCGGCCTCGGGCGGCGGGCGCCTCACAGAGGAGAACTCACCATGATCGTGGTCTCCGGCGAAGCTCTGATGGACGTCTACGAGGCCGGCTCGACGCCGACCGGATCGGCGCTCGACGCACGCATGGGCGGATCGCCTTTCAACGTCGCGATCGGCCTGGCGCGGCTCGGCACGCCCGCCGCGTTCTTCGGCGGGATCTCGACCGGCATCCTCGGCGATCGCCTCGCCCGCGGTCTGGCCGACGAGGGGGTCGATCTCGGACCCACGGTCCGGCTCGACGCGCCCACCACGCTGGCCCTGGTCGGCCTCAGGCCGAACGGAGTTCCGGACTACGCCTTCTACGGCCACGGGGCGGCGGACCGCTCGCTCGGGCTCGACACGCTCGACCGGGTGCCGGAGGCGGCGGCCTATCACTTCGGGTCCTACTCGATGGTGGTCGAGCCGACCGCCTCGACGCTCGTGGCGCTGGCGCGGCGAGAGAGCAGGCGGGCGGTGATCTCCTGGGATCCCAACGTCCGGCCGACGGTCGAACCGGACCCGGAGATCTGGCGCGGCCTCTTCGCACGGATGGTGCCGCACTGCCATCTGATCAAGGTCAGCGACGAGGATCTCGCCCATCTCTGGCCCGGCGTCGATCCCGCCGTCCCGGCCGGGCGATGGCTGGCGGCCGGTGTCCGGCTCGTCGTGGTCACCCGCGGTGGCGAGGGCGTCTCGGCCTGGACGGCGACCGGCCGGGTCGATCGCCCGGCGAAGCCGGTCGTGGTCGTCGACACGGTCGGAGCCGGTGACACGTTCCAGGCGGCACTGCTGACGGCGCTCGCCGATCGGGGCCACCTGTCGATCGACGAGCTCGGGCGGATCGGACGCGACACCCTCGCCGAGATCCTCGGGTTCGCCTGCGCGGCGGCGGCGCTCACCTGCACGCGACGCGGGGCCGACCTGCCGCGGCGGGCGGAACTGGCGGGATGACCGCAGCCGGACGACGGGAGCGGGTCTCCACGTCTTCCGAGAAGCGGAAATCCACGCCGAGACGATCGCGGCGGGCTCGGTCGATCCGGCCGCGGCTCAGCCGAACTTGAACAGCACGCCGTAGCCGCCGCGCGGGTAGTTCCATTCGATCTCGCCCGAGGCCTCGCACAGCACCCGGCAGGTGCCGCATTCCATGCAGCCGTCGGGAGTGATCTCGACCTGGCCCTTGTCGTTCTCCTCGTAGCACTTGGCCGGGCAGACCCGAGTCAACGACAGGAGCGCCGGGCTCGGCTTGTCGTGCGGCAGCACCCGGATGTGCGGGCGGCCGGCGTCGACCAGATAGCGGTTCTGGTAGAGCTTGTCCTCGACGCGGGTCTCGGTTGCGACCGTCATGGTTCCGTCCTCCGAGTGAGCGGTGCGGGTCCGGTGTCCGACAGGGAGCCCGCGAGGATTGTCGGGTTTCAGACCGGACGCGCCGGCCTCACTGGGTCTATGCGAGTTCCATGCCGGTTCCGGCGGTAGGGCGCTCACGGCGAGGCTTTCGACACCGACCACCGAACCCTGGTCACCGGGGACATGCGGGAAACGCCGCCCTCTTCCCTTCTCCCCTTGCGGGAGAAGGGAAGAGGCGACCCCACGCGATGCCGGGTATCTGGCCGGCCGCGATCGACCGGTACCGCCCTCACCGCCAGGCGAAGGCGAGTTTCACCGCATCGGAGATCAGGCCGAGGCGCGAGCGCTTGGCGATGAAGGCGCGCATCGTCGTCTTCTCCATGTCGATCTTCGGCGTGCCGTCGACGCGCAGGAAGTTCTGCGCGGCTTGAGAGATCAACTGCGGGTAGCTCATGAAGAAATTGGCCGAGTTGGTGTGGAGCAGCGCCGGCATGTCCTTGTATTTCTTCATGTCCTTCATGACGAAGCTGTCGTCCAGGAGTTCCTTGTAGAGCTTCAGGTTGTCCTTGGTCATCGGTTGGCGCCCGGCCTTGAGGCGGTGGATCGCCTCGCCGGCGAGGCGGCCGGAGGTCATGGCGAGGTTGGAGCCCTCGCGATGGATGGCGTTGTTGAGTTGGGCCGCGTCGCCCACCACCACCCAGCCGTCGCCGTAGAGCTGCGGGATCGCCTTGAAGCCGCCCTCGGGGATCATGTGAGCGGCGTACTCCTTGACCTCCGAGCCGGCGAGCAGCGGTGCGATCGAGGGATGCGACTTGAAGGTCTCGAGCAGCGTGTAGGGGCTCTCTCTCGTTTCGGCGAAATCGGAGATCAGACAGCCGATGCCGACCGAGATGCTCTCCTTGTTGGTGTAGAGGAAGGCGAGGCCGGTCATGCCCTTGGTGATGGTGCCGGCGGCTTCGACGACACAGCCTTCGTCGCCCTTGAGGTTGAAGCGGCTCTCGATCGTCTCGGCGGGGAGGAAGTGCATCTCCTTGACCGCCAGGGCGACGTTTTCCGGCTTCGGCGGCTCGCGGAGCCCGGCGCGGGTGCCGAGTAGGCCGTTGACGCCTTCGGCGAGGACGACGACGTCGGCCTGGATCGCCCCGCCCTTTCGGTCGGTCTTGACGCCGAGGACCTTGCCGGAACTGTCGACCAGCAGGTCGGTCACGGTGGTCTCGGTCAGCACCGTGACCCCGACCTCACGGCACTTCCTCGAGAACCACTTGTCGAACTGCGCCCGGACGATGGTATAGCGGTTCGGCTTGTCCTCGTTGAAGTCGTCGGAGCGGTACTGCATGCCGGTGTGGCTGCGGTCGTCCATCATCCAGAAGCGCTGTTCGATGATGTGGCGCTCGAGTGGCGCATCCTCGCGGAAGTCGGGGATGATCTTCTCCAGCATGGAGGCGTACATGATCGCCCCTTGCACGTTCTTCGAGCCGGCATATTCGCCGCGCTCGAGCTGCAGCACCTTCAGGCCACGCGAGGCCATGGTGTAGGCGGCGGCGTTGCCGGCCATGCCCGCACCGATCACGATGGCGTCGAACCTCTCGTCGATCATGGTCGATCTCCTCGTCGTCGAGCGTCAGCCGGCGAGCCGGTCGCGGTTGTGGGGAGAGAGGCGCCGGACGAAGGCCTCGGTGAGGGCGGGCAGGAAGCGGATCGCGTCGGTGACGACACCGACATGGGCGAAGTCGAAGATCGGCGCGTTCTTGTCGGTGTTGACGGCGACGATCAGGTCGGCGCCCTCGACGCCGACGCGGTGCTGGATCGCCCCGGAGATGCCGGCGGCGATGTAGAGCTTCGGCCGGATGGTCTTGCCGGTCTGGCCGATCTGCCGTTCGGCGGGCATCCAGCCCTTCTGCACGATCGGCCGCGAGCAGCCGTATTCGGCGCCGAGTGCGGCGGCGAGGTTCTTGACCAGCTGCATGTTCTCGATGGCGCCGAGACCGAGACCGCCGGCGACGACGATGTCGGCGTAGGCGAGGTTGACCTTGCCGGTCTGACGGTCGGCGACGAAGGACAGGATCTTGGTGACGATGTCCTCTTCCGCCATGTTCAACGGGTGGGTCACCACGCGGCCGATCGGCTTTTCCCGGCGGGCCGGCATCGACATGACGCGCGGACGGACGGTGGCCATCTGCGGGCGGAAGTTCAGGGTGTAGATGGTGCACAGGAGCGAGCCGCCGAAGGTCGGCCGGGTCGCGGCGAGCGACTTGTCGGCATCGACGGCGAGTTCGGTGCAGTCGGCGGTGAGGCCGGTGAGCAACGTCGTCGCCACCGAGCCGGCGAGATCGCGGCCGAGCGTCGTGGCGCCGAGCAGCAGGATCTCGGGCTTGTAGGTGTCGACGAGATCGGTGAGGCCCTTGGAGAAGGGCTCGTTGCGATAGTCCGTCAGCAGCGGGTCTTCCATCAGATAGACGAGGTCCGCGCCATAGGCGAAGGTCTCGGCGATGGCGTGGTCGGTGCCCTCGCCCTTCGGCCCGAGGACGACGCCGGCGAGGTCGACGCCGAGTTGGTCGGCGAGCTTGCGGCCCTCGCCGAGCAGCTCGAACGACACGGGATGGACGACGCCGCGTTCGACCTCCATGAACACCCAGACGCCCTTGTAGGCCTTGAAGTGTTCGGAGAGCTCCTTCTTCATTCCGGCGCGGCCGCCGGCGGCGGCGGGAGCGGCAGGTGCAGTCGACATGGGGCTGGGCCTCCCGTTCTCAGAGCGTTTCGTGGAGTTCGACGAGTTCGTGCTCGAGCGCCGGCAGGCGGCCGAAGATCTCGGCGAGGAGCCCGTCGGCGGTGTCGATCGCCGCCGGCTGCAGCTCGATCTGCTTGGCCTTCTCGGCGCGGGGCGACGGCGCGAAGACGCGCTTGACCACCGTCGGCGAGCCGCGCAGGCCGCACTTCAGGATGTCCTCGATGCCGGCGTCCTTGGCCGACCAGGTGACGATCTCGGCGCGGGCGGCCCTGAGCGCATCGGCCATCGAGCCGCGGCGCATGTCGTTGGTGCCCTCGAGCATGGTGATCAGCACCGGCAGCTTCGTCTCCAACACCTGGATGCCGCCCTCGGCGCGCCGCTCGACCTTGATGCTGCCGCCGGCGAGATCGAGTTCGGCGATCTTGGAGACGTAGGTCAGCTGCAACAGGTTCTGTCGCTTGGCGATGCCGGGGCCGACCTGGGCGGTGTCGCCGTCGATGGTCTGCTTGCCGGTGAAGACGATCTCGGGTGGCCCGAAGACCTCGCCGATCTTGGCGATCGCCGCGGCCAGCGCATAGGAGGTGGCCAGCGTGTCGGAGCCGGCGAAGAAGCGATCGGTCAAGAGCACGGCGCGATCGGCGCCGTAGGTCAGCGCCTTGCGTAAGGAGTCCTCGGCCATCGGCGGACCCATGGTCAGCACCGTGACCTCGCCGCCGTGCTCGTCTCGAAGCCGCAAGGCGGCCTCGAGCGCGAACAGATCGTAGGGATTGATGATGGTCGGCACGCCCTGGCGCATGATGGTGTTGGTCACCGGATGCACGCGGATCTGCGCACTGTCGGGAACCTGCTTGATGCAGACGACGATGTGCATGTCGCCCCTCCTCGGAAATCCTCGCCGGCGTGGGTCGCATCCGGCCTCGGATCTCCCTCAGCACGGGGCGTGCCAAGCGGGAAAAGATCGTGTTTCCCTCGAGTTGAGTGGCGACCACGTCGGCCGCCGGAAGAGCGAGCGAGAGACATTCGTGTCGGGCGTGTCGGAAAACCGACAGGGCGTGGTTGCGTGGCCGGCTCAATCGTCGGCGAACAGTCCCGGCAGCATCGGCGTCCCGCCGTCGAGGTCGACACCCTCCATTCGAAGGAGCCGGCGCTTGGTGCGCGCCCCGCCGGGCGCCGAGAACCCGCCGAGGGCACCACCCGCCGCCAGCACCCGGTGGCAGGGGACGACGACGACCCAGGGATTGCGCGCCATGGCGGAGCCGACCGCCTGTGCCGCGCCCGGTGCTCCGGCGCGGACGGCGAGTTCGCCGTAGGTGACGGTCACGCCGCGCGGCACTCGGCGCAGTTCCCGGTAGATCGCGACATCGAGGATCGAAAGGCCGGTCTCGTCGAGGACGAGGGACGAGAAGTGGACCACTTCGCCGGCGAAGTAGGCGGCGAGCAGCTCGACCGCCTCGGCCACGGCGGGGGGCAGAGGTCCGTCCCGGCCGCTACCCGCGTCGGCCGCGTTCGCTTCGGCGAGCAGCCGTACGCGCGATAGCCCCCGCGCCGTCCAGGCGACGGCGACGGGGCCGAAGGCGGTGGCGAAACGGCAGCTGCCGTCGAGACTCATGAGGCGGCTCCGGACGGGGCGTAGCCATCCCATAACCCGACCGGGGCGCTTGCGCGAGGCGGCCGGCATGAAAGGATCGTAGTCGCGCTCTCGAGACTCCTGGGGACCGACGATGATCTGCCGCATCTGGCGCGGAAGGACGGCCCACGACAACGTTGACGCCTATCCGTCGATCGCGTTCGGCGAGGATATCCAATTCACCACGCTGATGTTGTTCGACGGCCTCGACGCGATCTGCGCCTTCATGGGCAAAGACCGTGCGGTGAGCCATGTGGCGGCAGCGGCGCCAGCGGTGCTCGCCCACGTCGACGAGCGGGCGACCCACCACGGGGCGCTCAATCGGCGACTGCAGATTTCGACACCACCAATACAACTATAAATATTATTCTTATCGAACACAATTTCGCCAAATATTCCGATTTCAATCTCGAATGCAATCGCTTTCATTGAGCGTTTCGCATCTATCGGACTGTTCTTCTACTCAATGCAGGGAGCGAAGAAGATGAGCGGATGGTTCGACAAGGACACGAATACGAACAACCAGAATGGGTACTGCACCGACAAATGGGGAACCGTCGGCTCGACCAATGACGGAAATCCTCCGTCATCCCATGGCATCCAGGGCATCATCCACAATTCGGACGGAACGCGTTCGGTTGCTCAGTGGAATGGATCCAACCAAGCTTGGGAGAAGCTTGGCGACTGAACCCATCCAGAAAGTGGACGTGGTCGTTCAGACGGGTCTCGTTCGGGATTCGGCAGATAGGAGACGGGTGGATCGTCGATTCACCCGTCTTTCCTTTTCGCGTTCGGCCAGAACCGACCGATCGATCCGTTCGGCCTCACGTCTCGGAGATCGGCTCGAGGATCTCGGAGAAGTCGACGAAGGCGGTGCCGGGCTTCACCGGGCGGGACGGGTCGTGATCCTTGAGGACCTTGAACACCCGCTCCTTCAGGGGCGAGGAGGTGACGAAGTCCTCGTAGGCGCGTTCCAGGAAAGTGCGGCAGCGGGCGGCGACGACCCGGTCGGGCATGTCCTCGAAATCCTCGCTCGCCAGATGTTGGCCCATCCGCTTGAGGATGTGCAGCCGCGCCGGGCCGAGCACCTTGGGGTCGTACTTCACCTTGAGTTCGGCGAAGAAGTCCTCGGCCGAGGAGCACTGCTTCAGGCGGGGGAGAATGTCCTTCACCACCACGGCGTTGGAGATGTCGCAGGAGGAGACGTCCTCGGTCATGGTGGGCTCCCGTGGGTCGAGTGGGGGGCGGAACGGGGGGACGATCGCGGGTCGGCCGCGGTCCGGGGCTCGGTCGCGGCCCGCGATGCGGCGGCGGGCAGCACTTCGAAGTCGACCGAGGGTTGGCGTTCGCCCGACAGGCGGGCGAGCCGCATCTCCAGAAATTCGATGCGGTCGACCAGCGCGGCAATGGCCTCGCCGACCGGATCGGGCATCAGATGGTGTTCGAGATCGATGCGACCGGCGATGCGGCGGCGGTCGGAGGACGCCTTGACGATCTTGCCGGGGATGCCGGCCACCGTCATTTCGGGCGGCACGTCCTCGATGACGACGGAGTTGGCGCCGATGCGCGCCCCCGTCCCCACCGTGATCGGGCCGAGGATCTTGGCGCCGGCACCGACCAGCACACCGTTCTCCAGCGTCGGATGGCGCTTGCCGGGGCGCCAGGAGACGCCGCCCAGCGTCACACCGTGATAGAGGGTGACGTCGTCGCCGATCTCGGCGGTCTCGCCGATGACGACGCCGGCGCCGTGATCGATGAAGAAGCGCCGGCCGATGGTGGCGCCGGGATGAATGTCGACATTGGTGAGGAACCGTCCCAGCCACGACAGGAACCGCGCCGGAAAGCGTCGGCGGCGCGTCCACAGGGCGTGCGACAGCCGATGCCAGACGATGGCGTGGACGCCGGGGTAGGTCAGTACGATCTCGGCGGTGAAGCGGGCGGCGGGATCACGCGCCTTCACGCAGGCGATGTCCTCGCGGATCATGGCGAGGACCGAAGGCGTGCTCGGCGTCACCCGGGCGGGGATCCCCTGCGAGGCGTCGATCGCGGTCATCTCGTCCCTCCCCTCGCCCATCACACCCGGCCCCAGCCGAAGACGCCGAGCGTCCCGGTGGCGAGATCGTCTTCGATCAGATCGTCGTGCATCTCGATCAGGAGGTCGGTCGGCAGCGGCCGCTTGTGGCGGATCGCCCAGCGCTTCACCCGGGCGAGGAGACGCGGATAGACCCGATCGTCGAGGTCGACGCCGCGGGTCATCAGCGCATGGGCGATGGCGGTGCGGCCGGAGTGCTTGCCGATGGCGAAGCCGTGGTCGCGGCCGAGGTCGCGCGGGTCGACGCCCTGGTAGGTGTCGCGGTTCCACAGGAGGCCGGCGACGTGGAGGCCCGATTCGTGGGTGAAGACGTCGGCGCCGACGACCGCCTTCTGCGGATGGATCGGCCGGCCGGAGGCGGTGGAGACCACCGCGGCGAGATCGCAGAGCTGGGCGAGGTCGATACCGGTCGGGTGGCCGAGCCGTTCGCAGGCGAGCGCCAGTTCCTCGAGCGCGGCATTGCCGGCGCGTTCGCCGATGCCGCCGACCGTCACCGAGACGTGGGTGGCGCCGGCCCTGACCGCGGCCAGCGCATTGGCGGTCGCCAGGCCGAGATCGTCGTGGGTGTGGATCTCGAGCGGCAGATCGGTCTCGGCGACGAGCCGTGCGACCATGTCGTGGGTCGAGAACGGGTCGAGCACACCGACCGTATCGGCGAGACGAATGCGAAAGGCGCCGAGCCGCTCGACGGTGGCGAGCACCGCCTTGAGGTGGTCGAGCGCGGCGCGTGAGGCGTCCTCGCAGCCGATGGCGACGCGGAGCCCCATGTCGAGCGCCCGAGCGACCGTCCGCTCGATCCGCCGCAACGCTTCGGCACGGTCGATGCCGAGCTTGGCGGCCAGCTGTACGTCGGAGGCGGGGATCGACAGGTTGACCGTCGAGACCCCTGCCCGCTTCGCCGCGTCGAGATCGGCATCGGTCATCCGACACCAGGCCATGACGTCGAGCGGCAGGTGGGCGGCGACGATGGCGCGGATCGCCTCGACCTCTTCCACGCCCATCGCCGGGGTGCCGGCCTCGATCTCGGGAACGCCGGCGCGCGCCAGCGCCTCGGCGATCTCGACCTTCTCGGGCGTCGAGAAGGCGACGCCGGGAGCCTGCTCGCCGTCGCGCAACGTCGTGTCGTTGAGGTGGACGCGGGCCATGGGCGGGTTCCCCTCGGGCTCAGGCGTAGACCGGCGCGAAGGTCGCGGGCGCCTTGTCGGCGCCCTGCCAGAAGGGCGAGAGGGCCCGGAGCTTCTCGATGATGCCGGGCATCACCTCGAGCACCCGATCGACGTCGGCGTCGGTGTTGTCGCGGGAGAACGAGAAGCGGATCGCCCCGTGCGCGGCGGTGTAGGGGATGTTCATGGCGCGCAGCACGTGGCTCGGCTCGAGTGAGCCGGAGGTGCAGGCCGAGCCGGACGAGGCGGCGATGCCCTCACGGTTCATGAGCAGCAGGATGCCCTCGCCCTCGATGTACTCGAAGGCGATGTTCGAGGTGTTGGGCAGGCGCTCGGCGGGGTTGCCAGTGACGAAGCAGGCGGGGATGCGCTGCAGCAGGCCCTTCTCCAGGCGATCGCGCAGGGCGGCGACGCGGGTCTCTTCGTCCGCCATGTGGAGGGCGGCGAGTTCGGCGGCCTTGCCGAGGCCGACGATGCCCGGGGTGTTCTCGGTGCCGGCGCGGCGGCCGCGCTCCTGGTGGCCGCCCTTGATCAGCGAGCGGAAGCGGGTGCCGCGGCGGACGTAGAGGGCGCCGATGCCCTTGGGGCCGTGCAGCTTGTGGCCGGAGAGAGAGAGCATGTCGATCACCGTCGACTTCAGGTCGATCGGCACCTTGCCGACCGCCTGCACCGCGTCGGTGTGGAAGAGGGCGCCGACCTCCTTGGCCAGTTCGGCGAGTTCGGCGACCGGGAAGATCGTGCCGGTCTCGTTGTTCGCCCACATGATCGAGACGATGGCGGTCTTGCTCGAAAGCGCGGCGCGATAGGCGGCGATGTCGAGAAGGCCCTGGCCGTCGACCGGGATGACGTGGACCTTGATGCCGCGGGTCTTCTCCAGGTGGCCGCAGAGCGACAGCACCGCCGGATGCTCGACGGCGGAGGTGATGATCTCGTCGCGGTTCGGATCGATCTCCAGCGCCGAGAGGATCGCCATGTTGTCGCTCTCGGTGCCGCCGGCGGTGAAGACGATCTCGTGATCGAATTCGGCGCCGATGAGGCGCTGGAGCTGGGCGCGGGCGGCCTTCACCGCCCCGCCGACGCGGGCGCCGAAGGCGTGCATCGAGGAGGGATTGCCGAACTGCTCGGTGAAGAACGGCAGCATGGCCTCGACCACCGCCTCGTCGCAGCGCGTGGTGGCGTTGTTGTCGAGATAGACCGGGGTGGTCATGGGGATTTCTCCTCGTGGGTCGTTCGTTCGATCGGAGCCGCAGGCGAGCCCCGCCCGCTCGCCTCACTTCACCGGGATCACCCTCAGCGGCAGCCCCGTCGCGGCGATCAGCTTCTCCTGGACGCCGTTGACGGTCATCGAGGCCTGCTGACAGCCGACGCAGGCGCCGGAAAGCTTGACGATGACGTTGTTGCCGTCGACGTCGACGAGCTCGCAGTCACCGCCGTCGAGCTTGAGGTAGGGCCGGATGCTCTCCAGTGTCTCCTCGATCAACTTGATCTTCTGCAGCGTGGTGAGCCGCGGCGCAGCCGCCGGGGCCGCGACCGCCGGCGCCTCGACCGGCTTCTCCAGCACCATGGTGCCGGCCGCCGCCCGCTCGAGATCGGCGAGGGCGATGATCGGCTTCGCCTCGACCTTCGACGTCTCGGCGCCTTTCGGCCGGGTCTTCTGGCGCAGCGTCCGAGCGTCCATCGAGCCGATACGATAGGCCTCGTCGAAGGAGATCAGACCCTCGGCCACCATCTCCTCGTTGACGCGCGCCAACACCGCCTCCAGTCCCTCGAAGCAGGTGAGACAGCCCCCGCCGGCCTTGGTGTAGTGGGTGACCTGCTCGGGCGTCGTCAGCTTGTTTCCACGCACCGCGCGCTCGATCATGCCCTCGTCGACGCCGAAGCACTTGCAGACCAGCGCGCCCTCCTCGTGATCGTCGCGCCATTCGACACCGCGATAGTCGGCGACCGCCGCCTGGAGCGCCTCGTAGCCCATCACCGAGCAGTGCATCTTCTCCGGCGGCAGACCGCCGAGGAAGTCGGCGATGTCCTGGTTGGAGATCCGCAGGGCCTCGTCGAGGGTCTTGCCGAGGACGATCTCGGTCAGCGCCGAGGACGAGGCGATGGCCGAGCCGCAACCGAAGGTCTGGAACTTCGCCGCCTCGATCACTTCGGTCTCGGGGTTCACCCGCATCATCAGCTTCAGCGCGTCGCCGCAGGAGATGGCGCCGACCTCGCCGACCGCGTTGGCATGCTCGAGCACGCCGGCGTTGACGGGGTTGAAGAAGTAGTCCTTGACCTTGTCCGTGTAGTCCCACATGGGCCGGTGCTCCTACGCGTCAGGGAAATCAGCCGAACGACTTGCCGCACGAACACTTCGCGCTGGCGTTCGGGTTGTCGAAGACGAAGCCGGAGCTCTCGAGCCCGGTGACGAAGTCGACGGTCATGCCCGAGACGAGGGCCTGGGAATTGGCGTCGACGAAGAGCTTGACGCCGCCCTGGTCGATGACGGCATCGCCGTCGCGCGCCTCGGCCTCGAGGCCCATCATGTACTTGAAGCCGGCGCACCCGCCCGCCTCGACCATGATGCGCAGGCCCTCGGCCGGGCGGGTGGCGCGGGAAAGCGCGGTCTTGACCGCGGTGACGGCACTGTCGGTGAGCTGGATCATCGCGGAATCCTCCTGCCCGAGTTCGTTCGAGAGCGGTTTCGCAAGACACGTGCCAGAGATCAACCATCTGACATCACGTGCTTTTCTGATCTCGCTCGGATGTGCGAAAGCCGACAACGGCCGATTTGCGACATGTCGGAAGAACGACGAAAGGGCAGCCGCGGCGGTGTCGGGCGCCGCCTCAGGCACCATCGCGCGGGGTGGTCGCGGTCTCGATCGTGGCGGCGGAGCGTCGAGCGATGCGGACGCGGATCTCGTCGGCGAAGGCGGCGGCGCGCTCGGGGGTGCCGAAGGAGGCGAGTTCCAGCGCCTTCGATCCGGCGCCGGGGCGCAGTTTGAGGACGACCACCCAGCGATGGGAATGGGTCGAGTCGATGTGGAGACGCGAGATGTCGATACGGTCGATGTCGTCGAGCGTCGCGGTCCGGCTGCGACCGAACCCGAAGGAGCCGCGCATCGAGCGTTCGACGATGCCGCGCTCGAAATCGATGACGGTGACGAAGGTCGGCCCGGTGATGCCGCCGATGAGGAGGGCGATGGCGCCCGTCACCGCCGCGAGGGAGAGGACGAGCAGCCAGAGCTTCGGCGAGGTCGCCCGATGGTCGGGGGCGATCATAAGCTTTCACGGCACGCCGAGCAGCACGACGCCGAGGGCGGTCATGATCACCCGTTCGGGGATGCCGATCGCTTTCGTGTGAACCAGACGATCGCCAACGGCCGTCCCGGCCACCCCATCCTCGGATCCCGCCATGGCGCCCCTCCACCATCGTCGTGGAACACTACCACGGATCGGGAAACCGCGATGGTCGGCGCGCTCACTCCGCCGCGATGCGGACCTCGGCCCGATCGACCTCGCGGCGCGCCTTCGCCATGCGGCTCTCGCCATCCTCGGCGCCGAAGCAGGCGGCGAAATCGGTACAGGCGGCGCAACTCGGCGCGGTGCAGAGCGAGAAGCCCTCGGCCTCGCAGAGTTTGCGGTAGAAATACTTCTTCCACTTCATGTCGGCGGTGTTGCCGGCGTGGAGCGTCGGGAAATGACGCGCCAGCAGCCGGTTGAGCTCCGAGCGATCGAAGAGGCCGAGGTCCTGCCACAGGTGATCCGGTCGCATGGCGCGCCGGGCGATCATGCGGGCGAGGATGGCGGAGAGGTCCGGCTCGCCGACCCGCCGGTCGGGACGCACCGCGGCATGGGCGAGGAGCAGATCGAGCAGCATCTCCTCCTCCGCCTCGAGCGGCGCCGGTTCACCGACGTCGAAGGTCTCGATGTCGGCGAAAGGGAACCAGCGATCGAGCACCAGGTCGAGCGTCCGGGCGTCGAGGCCGGTCGCCGCCAGGAGACCGCCGGTCCCGGCATCGACCTCGCTCGCGGCGGCGGCCAGGATGCAGGCCAGCACGTGGGTATCGAAGGCCGCGGTGTCGTCGCGGCTCGGCCGGCGGCCGATGGCGAAGAGCGAATGATGACGATCGAACAAGGGGCGTCTCCCTGCTACCGTGAGACCGCGGGCCGCGGGCCGAAGCCGATCGCGGCTGGCGATCCGGGACCGGACTCCCGGCCGGCGATCAGGCGGCGATCCTGTCCGCCGCAACGTGACTCTGGCAGCCCTTGGGGCAGACGCGGGCACAGGCACCACAACCGATGCAGCCACCGGCGGCGTCGACCACCATGATCATGCGGTTCAGTTCGCCGTCGAAGTCCTCGTCCTCGCCCTCCTCGCACTTGCCGAGGATCTCGCCCTCGTCGTCGACGCCGTAGAGGTGCATGACCTCGCGCGAGCAGACCTTGAAACAGCGGCCGCAGCCGATGCAGGTCGCGCCGTCGATCGAGACGAGGTATTCCGGCATCCAGACGGACCCGTCGCGGGTGATGAAATCGGTCATTCGGCGGCCTCCAGGTTCTTCAGGTGCGCCCGCGCCGCTTCGAGTTCGGCATAGGCGTCGTAGGTCGCCTGCGCGACCTCGGGTATGGTCTTCCATCCGACCGGCAGTTCCTCCGAGAGGTCGTGCAGGTTCATCTTGGCGTTCACCGCCTTGGCCGAGAGCTTCTTGATCTCGGCCTTCAGAGTGGCGACGTCGGTCATGACTTCACTCCTTCGTCCTCGGGCGCGACGCGATGTGGTGGACATCCCCGGCGGGCGCGGCGGATCGGCCCACTCGATCCGCCGTCCGGTCCCGCCACGAGAGGCCGGAACCTCGAACCCGCCGGGGATGAGGGCGTGGCACGGGGCGGCCGGACCGCGCCGGCGGCGATCACCAGTCGGCGACCTCCGGGAATCTGGCGATCATCTCGCAGGCTTCGCCGACCGCTCCGGTGCCGGCCTCGGCGAGTTTCGATAGATCGTCGTGGCCCCAACGGTGGACGTCGCGCAGCGACTTCGACAGCACCACCAGCCGACCGACGGTGAGGATCACCCGGCCGAAGCCTTCGTGACTCATCTTCATCATCGGTGAGGCGATGTGGCCGGCTTCCGCCTCGATGGCGAGGCCGATGGCGGCATAGAACTTCTCGACCCGCCACAGCACGTCGGGATCGGGATCGCCGATGATCGGGATGGTGCGACGCTGCTCCTTGGTGAGGATGAAATCCTTCAGGAGATCGGCGTCGGAGCGCTTCTCCCAGGTGCCGTAGGCGTCCTCGGCGCGGACGAGCCGCACCAGAGTCCCGAGGAACGGGGTCGCGAGAGCGGCCTCGTCGGCGGAGATGTCGGCGGTGACGGTCATGGTCGGTCCTCAGTCGTCGGCGAAGGCGGGCTTAGGCGGGGCGACGCCGGCTTCCGCCAGCACCTTGCGCAGCCACGGTGGCGGAGTGCCGTCGAGCATGGTGCGGGTCCGCTCCAGCACCTCGTCGATCGGGGTCGGCGCCTGTACCTTGATCGGATGGATCCGGGCGGAGACCACCTTGGCGGCGGAGGGGCCGCCGATCGCCAGGCAGAACAGAAGGTGACAGCCGGTGAGCGCGGCGATCTTCGGCGTGATGCGGTCGTCGCCGTCGGTCTTGTGGTTGCCCGACTCCTCGGTGACGTCGTCGAAGGCCAGCGCTTCGACGAAGCTCCACCCCTCCTTGGTGACGTCGTAGACGGCGAAACGCCGGGCCGAGCCGAAGTGGGCATTCAGCCCCTTCATGTCGGAGGTGGCGATGGCGACACGCACCGCACCGGCCGGACGGTCCGGCGCGGTGGGCGTCTCCCCGTCAGTGGCGACGAGGCTCAGGCGACGGACGGCTGTCATGGGCTCTCTCTCGTCTGGCGAGGGGGTTCAGACCCTCCGGGGTGGGCTCGTGGATCTCGGACTGGAAGAGGTTGGCGACGTCGAAGATCAGATCTCGGGTGCCGCGATAGCCGACGTGGCAGCGGTGCTGGGGGCCGAGCCGGTCGAAGATCGGGAATCCGACACGGAAGAGCGGGATGCCGAGCCGCTCGGACGCCTGACGGCCGTGGCTGTGGGTGACGAGCAGATCGGCGCCGCGAGCGCGTTTCTCGAAGAGGCCGAGATCGCCGACCTCGACCTCGTCGGCGGGCACCTGCCGCAGGATCGACGACGATCCGGTGGTGGTCACCGCGGCGGTGACCTCGGCGCCCATGCCGACGAAGAAGGTGGCGAGGCGATGGAGGAGATCGGGCTCTGCGGCGATGGCGATCTTCTTTCCACCGAAGTGGAAATGCCCGTCGAGGAGGGCGTCGGCGAGTTGCGAGCGTCGGCGTCGCAGTTTCGCCGGCACCGGCCGGCCGGAGAGCTCGGAGAGCGCGGTGACGAAGCGGTCGAAGGGCTTGAGGCCGGTCAGCGAGGCGAAGAGCGTGTAGGGAACGTCGGCGACTTCCGCCAGTTTTTCCGCCGCCGCCCGCTGGTTCTCGCCGATGGCGAGGCAATGGACGCATTCGCCGAGGGTACGGATGTCGTCGACCGAGGTGCCGCCGTAGGTGGTCGGGATCCACTTGCCCGGCACGGTGCCGTCCAGCGCCCCGGAGACGTCGGGCAGGATGGTCGGCTCGAGCCCGAAAGCCTCGATCGTCTCGCGGATCTCCTCGACGTCGGCGACGGTCATGTCGAAGCCGGGGAGCACGGCGATGCGGCGGGGGTCACGGCGAGGGGAGACGCGGGCGGTGATGCCGTCGATCATCGCGACCACCGCCTTCGACCAACCTTCCTCGATCGAGCCGTCGAAGTCCGGCGTGGCGGCGAGCACCACCTCGGTGCCGGCGAGCGCCTCGGCACGCCGCGCCCTGATGATCGCCAGATCGCCGGCGAAGTCCTCGCCGCGGGTCTCGACCAGGGCCGTGGTGCACACCCCGATCAGCTTCGGCCTGGTGCGGGTCTTCAGGTTGAGGATCGCCTCCTCGAGGTGGTCGGCGCCGCCCATGATGGTGGCGACCTCGTCCATCGCCGTGGTCTGCAGCGGGATCGTCTCCTTGAAGTGGCGGACGAAGAGGACGAGGGCAAAGGAGGTGCAGCCCTGGCTGCCGTGGAACAGCGGCACGCAGCCGTCGACGCCGAGAAAGGCGAAGGCGGCGCCGAGCGGCTGGCTCGACTTCAGCGGATTGGTGGAGGCGGCTTGTTCGGAGTGGAGGACGTGGGCCATGGGATCCTCCTCAGCAATCGTCGGCGTCGCCGGACCCTGAGGCGGCGAACTTCTTGTGGATGTAGGCGGGGGCGGCCTCCTCGGCGGCGGGCTCGGCAGGACGGCGGGCGGGCGCGCCGACCGATCTGCCGCGCCCGATCACCGTCTCGCCGATCACGGTGCCGTCGTCGGCGAAGGGCGACGGCGCGTTCACCTCGGCCCAGATCGGGTTGCGGATCGCGATGTCGATCTGGGTGACCAGTTCCACCATGCCGTCGTAGCCGGCATAGGGGTGGTGGCGCTCCTGGTTGATGTCGAGCCAGGGCATGCGCGCTTTCAGCGCGATGAACTGGGTGCGGCCACCGGACAGCATGATGTCGGCGTCGTGGCGCTCGAGCAGCGCGTAGAGATCGCGCGGCGCCATCCCCTCGAACATCTTGTGTTCGTCCTCGAGCAGCGCCTTGATGCGCTCCTTGTCCTCCTCGGTCGACTTCTTCACCGAGGTACCGACGATCTCGATGCCGATCTCCATCAGAGCCGAGGCGACCGACCACGACTTGACGCCGCCGGTGTTGAGCAGCACCCGCTTGCCCGCGAGCCGCGTGCGGAAGGCCTCGAGCTTCGCCCAGACGATCGCCTCCTCCCGCGCGATCAGCGCCTCGGTGCGATCGATCAGCTCGGCATCGGCTCCGCGTGCGACGAGGAGCTCGGCGATCCGACGCAGCGCCTCGGAGGTGTCGGCGATGCCGTAGAACGAGCCCTCGAAATAGGGGATGCCCCAGCGCTCCTCCATCTTTCGGGCGAGGGCGATGAGGGCGGTCGAGCATACCATCATCGTGGCGCGCGCCGTATGGGCGGAGGCCACGTCGAGATAGCGCGCATCGCCCGGGATGCAGGCGCGGACGCGGATGCCGAGCTCATCGAGCAGCGGCTTCACCATCCAGAATTCACCGGCGAGATTGAACTCTCCGAGGATGACGATGTCGGTTAGGCCGACGTCGTCGGGCTCGTGGGTGCCGATGACGTGGTCGATGAGCGCTTCGCCGGCGAGTTTGTTGCCGAGGTTCTTCGAGCCGACGAAGCCGGCGGAGTGGACCGGAATCACCGGCGTGCCGAACTTCTCGGTCGCATGCTTGCACACCGCGTCGAGATCGTCGCCGATCAGGGCGGTGACGCAGGTGGCGTAGACGAAGATCGCCGGCGGGGCGTGTTCCTCGACGATCTGGCGGATCGCCTTGTAGAGCTTCCGCTCGCCCTGGCCCATCACCACGTCGAGTTCGGTCAGATCGGTGGTGAAGGAGGTGCGCCACAGCATCGGGCCCGAGGAGGCGGCGCCACGGTTGTCCCAAGAGTTGCCCTCGCAGGCGAGCGGGGCATGGACGAGATGGGCGACGTCGGTGATCGGCTGCAGCACGATCTTGGCGCCGTCGAAGGCACAGCCGCCGGCGGCCGCGCCGGGGGTCAAGGGCTTGGAACAGCCCTTCTTGCGCGTCTTCTCGTCCTTCTCCCGGTTCTTGTCGCAACCGGGTTCGTCGAAGAGCGCCTGGACCTTGGGTGAGAGCATGTCTCGATCCCTTCTCGTCGGCTTTGTCGGGTATCCGACAATGCGGTGTCGTCGAGAAGGATTGGAGCAAAGGGTGTGCCAGAGAGCCGCGTCACCGGCGGCCGGAGCGGCTCAGCGGCCGAGGGCGAGACAGCGGCGGGCGCGGTTGCGGTCGCGGATCATCATCTCCTCGACGCGACGTAGGCTGCGTTCGGAGATGCGCTGGTAGAGCGCCTTGGCGATTTCGACCGGCAGATCGGAGCGCTTGGCCAGCGCCAGATCCATGTCGTTCTGCGCCGCCGTCAGATTGGAGAAGCGGGCGAAGGTGGCCGACGACAGTTTGGCTTCGTCGTTGGCGGCGAGGGTCAGGTAGACCTTGAGGGAGCCGTGTTCGACGACACGGTCGGTAACCGGAATGCCGGTCCCGGCACGGCCGGCGATGACGAGAAGGGTCGATTCGCTCGTATCCCTCAACATCACCGTGATCAGTTCGTGGTCGGAGAGCCGCGCCCGTTCGATGATCGGCCGCGACACCAGGTAGACGTCGGCGAGCAGAGCGGCGAGAACCGCCGACGGCAGTCCACCGACGTCGGCGACCGTGTCGGCGAAGGCCATGCGCTCGAACAGCGTCGCCGGCCCGAGGAGTTCGGCCACCGTGTCGGCATAGAGTGCGCCGTCGTAGTGGCCGGGTCGGCCGCGGGTGGCGAGGTGGAGTTCGGCGAGCGGCTTCAAGAGATGACCGCAATCCCCGGCGCGAGATCGAGCGATCTCGAGGCGGATCTTCGAAAGCGGGTCTTCGCCGTGGCGCCAGGTGATGTCCATCCCCTCACGATAAGGGGAGGAGGTGAACGCCGGTTTAATCGGCGGGAAGATGGAATTTCGAATCACGAGCGACCGACGCGCCCCCGCGACACCGGCGCGAATGCGACCGCCGAGACGCGGAACGGCCGCCCGCGAAGGGCGGCCGTCTCGTGGCGAACCGTCGGGTTCCCGACACTCCTCAGCGGGTGAGGTCGTAGGAGTAGTCGGTGACGCCGGCAACGATGGTCTCGGCGTCGAGCTTGTCGAAGACCTTGTCGAGGATCGTCGTCAGCACCCTGAGGCCGCCCTGGTAGCCCATCAGCGGGAAGCGGTGGTGGTGGTGACGATCGAAGATCGGGAAGGTCAGGCGGATCAGCGGCGTGCCGGTGTCGCGCTCCAGGTACTTGCCGTAGGAGTTGCCGATCATGAAGTCGACCGGTTCGGTGAAGAGCAGCGAGCGCAGGTGCCAGAGGTCCTTGCCGGCCCACACCTGAGCCGAGGCGCCGAAGGGATCGGCCGCGAGCATCTCCTTCATCTCGGCTTCCCAGGCCTTGGTGCCGTTGGTCGCCAGACAGTGGGTCGGCTCGCCGCCGGTCTCCATGACGAAGCGGGCCATCGCCTGGACGAAATCGGGATCGCCGTAGATCGCGTATTTCTTGCCGTGCAGGTGCGACTGGCTGTCGGCCATGGCATCGACGAGGCGGCCGCGCTCCAGGCGGATCGCTTCGGGGATCGGCTTGCCGGAGAGTTCGGAGACCTTCATCAGCAGGGCGTCGGTGGCGCGGATGCCGAGTGGGTAGTGGAAGGTCGCGGTCTCCTGGCCTTCGCCGGCGATATAGTCCATCGTCTTGCGGGTGTTCCAGTACTGCAGCGAGATCGTGCCCTTGGCGTTCAGCGCCGCCTTGACCTCGTCGATGGTGGTGCCGCCGTCGTACATGCGGAACTCACCGTCCGAGGGGGTGTCGAACTGGTCGGAAGCGTCGGAGATGAAGGTGTAGTCGACGCCCATCAGGTCGAGCAGGCGCTTCAGCTCGCGGTTGTTGCCGACGCAGTAGCCGTCGAAGCCGGGGATGATGTTGATCGCGGTGCCGGGGGTGCGCTCGGCGCCCTTCCAGAAGTTCTCCAGGATGCCCTTGATCATGTTGTCGTAGCCGTCGACGTGGGAGCCGACGAAGGCCGGGGTGTGGGCATAGGGGACGGGGAAGTCCTCGGCCACCGAGCCCTTCTTCTTGGCGTTCGAGATGAAGCCCTGGAGGTCGTCGCCGATGACTTCGGCCATGCAGGTGGTCGACACCGCGATCATGTCGGGTTGATAGAGCGCCGAGCAGTTGGCGAGGCCGTCGATCATGTTCTGCAGGCCGCCGAACACCGCCGCGTCCTCGGTCATCGACGAGGACACCGCCGAGCACGGCTCCTTGAAGTGACGGGAGAGGTGCGAGCGATAGTAGGCGACGCAGCCCTGCGAGCCGTGGACGAAGCTCATGCACCGGGAGAAGCCGGCGGCGGCGAAGACCGCACCGAGCGGCTGGCAGGCCTTGGCCGGGTTCACCACCAGGGATTCACGGGCGAAGTTCTTCTCGCGATAGTCCCAGGTCTTGGTGAACTCGCCCTGTTCGGCGACCTTGTCGTCCGGCACCGGGCATTCGAACTCGGCGCGCTTGCGGGCGAACATCTCCTGGTACTCGGGCTCGCGGAAGAGCGGAGCGTGGTCGAGCACGCGATCGGCTGACTGCGGCATGTCTGGTCACCTCTCTTAAGGGCCTCCGCGCCATACGGCGGACGTGCCTCTCAGGGTGTGGTCGAGGGTTCGCGCGGGCGAGGGGCTCGCGGCGGAGTGTCGTCGGGTCGATGTCGGGTTCGGATCGCCGTCCCCTCCGCCGGAGCGGAGGGAACGCGCCGCGATGGGGATCACTCCGCCGCGGCGGCGAGCGGGGCGTCCGTGGCGGCCCAGGGGGCGTCGAACAGATCCCAGACCGGGTTGTTGATCGCCAGATCCATGTCGCGCGCGAAGATCGCGAAGCCGTCGTAGCCGTGGTAGGGGCCGGAGTAGTCCCAGGAGTGCATCTGACGGAACGGGATGCCCATCTTCTGCACCGGGTACTTCTCCTTGATGCCCGAGCCGACCAGATCCGGACGCACCTTCTCGATGAACTTCTCGAGCTCGTAGCCGGTGACGTCGTCGTAGATCAGCGTGCCCTTCTTCACATAGTGACCGGTGCGCTGATAGTCGTCGTTGTGGGCGAACTCGTAGCCGGTACCGGCGATCTCCATGCCGAGGTCTTCGTAGGCGTTGACCACGTGACGGGGGCGCAGGCCACCGACGTAGAGCATCACCTTCTTGCCCTTCAGGCGCGGGCCGTATTTGGCGATGACCTTGTCGACCAGCGGCTGGTACTTGGCGATGACCGCTTCCGCCTTGGCCTCGATCTCGGGGCCGTAGTGCTTGGCGATCTTGCGCAGCGACATGGCGATCTGCGACGGGCCGAAGAAGTTGTACTCCATCCACGGGATGTCGTACTTCTCTTCCATGTGCCGGCAGATGTAGTTCATCGAACGGTAGCAGTGGATGAGGTTGAGCTTGGCGTGGACCGCGTTCTCGACCTCGGCGAGGGTGGCGTCCCCCGACCAGTTGCCGACGACACGCAGGCCGATCTTCTCGAGCAGGATGCGCGAGGCCCAGGCGTCGCCGCCGATGTTGTAGTCGCCGATGACGTTGACGTCGTAGGGCGTGGTGACGACCTCGCGTTCCTTCTTGTCGAAGACCCAGTCGCGGATGGCGTCGTTGGCGATGTGATGGCCGAGCGACTGCGACACGCCGCGGAAGCCTTCGCAACGCACCGGAACGATGGTGGTGTCGTGCTCCTTGGCCTTCTTCTTCGACACCGCTTCGATGTCGTCGCCGATCAGACCGATCGGGCACTCGGACTGGATCGAGATGCCGTTGGCGAGCGGGAACAGGTTCTCGATCTCGTCGATGATGCGCTCGAGCTTCTTGTCGCCGCCGAAGACGATGTCACGCTCCTGGAAGTCGGAGGTGAACTGCATCGTCACGAAAGTGTCGATGCCGGTGTTGCCGATGTAGTAGTTGCGGCGCTGGGACCAGGAGTACTGGCCGCAACCGACGGGGCCGTGGCTGATGTGGACCATGTCCTTGATCGGACCCCACACCACGCCCTTGGAACCGGCATAGGCGCAGCCGCGGATGGTCATGACGCCGGGGATCGACTTGATGTTCGACTTGACGTCGCACTCGGTGACCGCCTGGGCCTCACCCTCGATCTCCTCGGTGCCGGCATCGGCCGCGACGGAGAGGTGCTTCTTGCGGCGCTTGGCGAACTTGTCGGGATACTGAGCGAGAACCTCCTCGATCAGCTTGGCGTGCAGTTCGCCGTCGTTCTCATAATCGAGGCTCATGGGAACCCCCTTCTTGGCGGACCGGCGGGCAAGGCTTCGCCATGCACGGTCCGGAGCCGTGGCACATGCCCCGCGAAGGGGCGGTTCGATGGAGATGGGTCCTCCGGCGAAGGTCGGGTCGCGGAACCGGTCCGCGACCCGAAATCGATCAGCCGGCGGCCGCTTCCTTGGCCTGCAGCTCGGCGAGCTGCTGCTCTTCGGTCTTCATGATGCCGAACTCGATGAGCATGTCCTCGAGCTCTTCCATGGTGATCGGGGTCGGGATGACGCCCTTGCCGGAGTTCTCGTGGATCTTGCGGGCGAGCTCGCGGTACTCCTTGGCCTGCTGGCTGTCCGGGGAGTACTGGATGACGGTCTGGCGACGCAGCTCGGCGTGCTGGACGATGTTGTCGCGCGGCACGAAGTGGATGAGCTTGCAGCCCAGGCGCGCGGCGAGAGCCTCGGCCAGTTCCAGCTCCTTGTCGGTCTTGCGCTCGTTGCAGATCAGGCCGCCGAGACGCACGCCGCCGGAGTGGGCGTACTTGAGGATGCCCTTGGCGATGTTGTTGGCGGCATAGAGCGCCATCATCTCGCCGGACATGACGATGTAGATCTCTTGCGCCTTGTTCTCGCGGATCGGCATGGCGAAGCCGCCGCAGACGACGTCGCCGAGCACGTCGTAGGACACGTAGTCCACGTCGTCATAGGCGCCGTTCTCTTCCAGGAAGTTGATGGCGGTGATGACGCCGCGGCCGGCGCAGCCGACGCCCGGCTCCGGGCCACCGGACTCGGTGCACTTGATGCCCTTGTAGCCGATCTTCATGACGTCCTCGATCTCGAGGTCCTCGACCGAACCGGCCTCGGCGGCGAGGTGGAGAACGGTGTCCTGAAGCTTGGTATTGAGGATCAGGCGGGTGGAGTCGGCCTTGGGATCGCAGCCGACGATGAGGATCTTCTGACCCATCTCGACGAGAGCGGCGAGCGTGTTCTGGGAGGTGGTGGACTTGCCGATGCCACCCTTGCCGTAGAAGGCGATCTGCCGAAGCTTGGCCATGTTTGGAACCCCTTCGAGAAAACCTGGTCAGGCATCGGTCGTCGATGCCGTTCGTCCGTCCGGCAGCTTCCGCCGCCTTCGCATCGGAAGGTTTTCAAGCTTCGTGCCAACTGCCGCGGCGCGCCGTGCGATTTTTCAAAGCCATTGTTTTTCAATGCGTTGTCAAAACGATCGGCGTCGATGTCGGTATCCACGGCGGCTGTCGTGACCCCGACATTTCCCGACAAGCGGTGTCGGCACCCCGCCGGGGAACCGGCTGCGACAGGGGCTGTCGGTACCCCGACAATTTCGCGACACGGCGCGCCCCACGCGCGGGGGTGCGGCGCGCGCGCCCGCCTCCGGACGACGAAAGGGCGCCGAAAACCGCGCTCTTTCCGCCTTGGCGCAGCGCTTGCTGAGGAGGTGCGACGCGACGCTCGATCCGGCGGCCGAGAACGGCCGCATCCATCGGAGGAGCTTGCGCCCGACCCCATCCAGCAAGCGGAGTTCCGCGCATGGCCAACGTGACCTTCTCTTCCCCCCTCCTCCACAAGGACGTGACGGTCTACGCCGTCGCCGGTGATCGTGGCACGATCCTGTCGGTCGCCGAGAAGCACAAGATCCCGATCCCGTTCGAATGCCGCGACGGCGAGTGCGGCTCGTGCCTGTGCGAGATCGTCACACTCACCGGCAAGACCATGGGCTCGATGCTCACCGACAAGGAGAAGAGCCTGCTGAAGTCGCTCGGCAAGATCTCCCATGCCGAGATCGCCCGGGCCGAGACCGACGACGTCATGCCGAAATATCGGCTCGCCTGTCAGACCATCGTCCGCGACCAGGACATCCTGGTGAAGTTCGCCGGCGACGAGCCCGGCGGCGCCGAGTGATCGCCTCGGGTGGGCGGGGAGCCTCCCCGCCCGCTCGCGCCGCCGACAAGGAGACCCGCGATGAAGAACGTCGAGGAATTCCTCGCCTATGCCATCAAGCTGGAGGAGGAGGCGATGCTGCGCTTCGGCGAGCTCGCCGACGCCATGGCCACCTACGGCAACGCCGAGGTGGCCAGGCTCTTCCGCCGCCTCTCCGATTATTCGGCCCTGCACATGGGCGACGCCAAGGCGCGTGCCGGCTTCCGCGAGATCCCGGAGCTGGGTCCGCACGAGTTCCACTGGCCGCAGGGCGAGAGCCCGGAACGCGCCGCGATCTGGGCGGCCGATCCGTTCATCGCCCGCGACGACGCCCTCGCCATCGCGCTCGAGGCGGAGAAAGCCGGGCTCGCCTTCTATGCTCATGTGCTCGCAGTCACCGACGATCCCGAGATCCGGGCTCTGTGCACGGAGTTCGTCGACGAGGAGGAGGGCCACGTCCGCGAGCTGGAGAAGTGGATCGCCGCACACGCAGCCGGACTGCCGTTGCCGGTCGACGCCTGAGGCTCGGCCCGACCGATCGACCGAAATGCCCGGCTCGCACCAAGCGGGCAGGGCAGTTCGTCATGCACATTCGAACCCGGTCAGGACTCCGGTGACATTGTCGCCGATCGCCGCGACCGCGTAACCACCCTCGAGCACGAACACCGTCGGCAGGCCGAGGCGGGCGATGCGCGCGCCGATCGCCGGATAATCGGCGGTCTTCAGACGGAAATGACTGATCGGATCACCCTCGTAGGTGTCGACCCCGAGCGAGACGACCAGCGCCTCTGCCCCGACTTCGGCGATGTGCCGACATCCCCGCTCGAGCGCCTCACTCCAGACCGCCCAGTCGGTACCCGGCGGCATCGGCAGATTGAGGTTGTAGCCCTCCCCCGGCCCTGCCCCGATCTCGTCGGCGGCACCGAGGAAATAGGGGTATTCCGTCGCCGGATCACCGTGCAGGTTCACCACCGCGACGTCGGCACGGGTCCAGAAGATCTCCTGGGTGCCGTTGCCGTGGTGGAAGTCGACATCGAGAACGGCGACACGCTTCGCCCCGCGATCACGCAGTCGCTCCGCGGCGCAGGCCGCGTTGTTGAGATAGCAGTAACCGCCGGCGGTACGGCGGCCGGCGTGATGACCGGGCGGTCGTGCGAGCGCGAACGCCGCCCGCTCGCCCGCCGCCACGATGTCGGCGGCGGTGAGGGCGCAGGCGTAGGAGGATTCGATCGCGCCCCAGGTGCCGGCGACGAAGGCAGAACCACCGTCGAAGGCATAGAAGCCGAGGAGGGCGGAGATCTTCTCCGGTCTGAGATCGTCGCGAAGGCCGCGCGTCGGCCAGACGAAGGGCAGCGCCGGGCCGTCGTTGCCGGCGGTGACCCAAAGATCCCAGGCTTGACGGAGGAAGTCGACGTAGTCGGGGCGGTGGACACGCCGGGCGACGTCGAGGGTCTGCGGCGTCGGCTCGAGGATCGGACCGAGGCCGGCGCGCTCGACCGCGGCACGGACGAACTCCGCCCGTTCGGGCCGTTCGAAGCCGGGCAGGATGCGGCCGGCGACGAGTTCGGTCTGACCGGCGTGACCGGCATGGAGCGGCGAGTGGACGGATTTCACGGCGAGCGGCCTCGTAGTCGGGTGACGAGGCCAGTCTAGCGCGTCCGCAGTCGGATCACTCCATCAGAAGATCGACGACCCGTCCGAGGGGTAGGTCGAGGACGGTGACGCCCAGGTCGGCGTAGAAGCGGCGTTCGTTCTTCGTCAGCCCGGCGACCTCGGCGACCGCGACATGGCCGCCGGCCGAGCGCTTGGCGATCTGTTTGGCGTAGGTGCGCAGCATCTGGTCGTGGAAGCGACAGCCGAGGAAGAGGAAGCCACGGGCGGTGCGCCGCGCCTTCACCACCGCCGGGATCGGCGATTGGATGTCGATCTCGGTCAGCACCTCGACGTAATCCGAGTCGGCGACGAGGAAGTTCTTGGCCGGGGAGATGGCGCCGTGCGGCTTGTAGAGGACGGTCTTCGCCGCCTCCGCGACCTCGGGCAGCACCTCGGCGCCGGCCGGATCGTAGGCCTTGTACCAGATGTCGCGGCTCTCGCCGGCGCGGGTGACACCCTGGATCTCGATCCAGTCCTCACGTCCGGCTGCCGTCAGCGCGGCGCGGATGGTGCCGTCGTACCAGGTGTCGACCACCAGCGACAGCGGCAACCCGGCGAGGAAACGCACCAACTTCGGCGCCGTCGTGGTCGGGGCGAAGATCTCCGCCATCCAGCCGACGAGGGTCTTGCGATGGCGGCGCTGCTCGATGAACTGGGCGACCGACCACATCGAGTTGCGGATGCGTGACGGCGCCGGAGCCCGGCTGTTCAGCGCCGCGGCGATCGCCTCGGGGGTCGCCGGGAACGGTAGCGCCGCCCCGTCGGTGGCGAGTACGTCTGGGCCGAGGAAGGGCACCAGCCGGTCGGCGAGGAGGGCGGCGCGCACCTCGGCGAGCTTCGCCTCGGCCGCCGTGCCGGAGAGCACGATCGGGTCGGTCCGGGTGGCCGTCATGGTCATCTTTCACTCCTCGTCGTCGGCGCGCGATGCGCCCCGTTCGTCGTCGTCGTCCGATGGCCGAGCCCCGTGGCTCGCCCCCCGATCGTCACATCCTCACGCCGGCACCCCTCTCCTCGGAGGCGGATGGAACCTCCGCCGCCGCCCCGCCCTCCCCTTCTCCCGCGAGGGGAGCAGCGAGGTGCCCGCGGCGATGCCTCACGACATGCCGAGGGCGGATCTCGAACCTCTCCACCCCCGTCATCCTCGGGCTCGACCCGGGGACCCATCTGCATCGCCACGACCGGCACCGCCGCCGGGTTGCCGGGTCGAGCCCGGCGATGACGGCGGAGTGAGGGCGGATTCGGGCGATGGCGCGCCGGTGAATCGCGGACCTCCCACCCGGTCATCCCCGGCACGCGATCGGAGACCCTCAGTCGTCGTCGCCGACCTTGCGGGCGTTGACGGTGATCGGCAGCTTGGTATCGGCCGGCATCTCGGGCAGGATCAGCACCCAGCCGTTCTTCATCTTCACCGAGCCTCCCCAGATCCCTTCCTTCTCCATCTCGACGATCGGCTCTTCGAGATCCTTCTTGGGGAGGTAGGCCGAAAGGCCCTTGGGGGTGTTGCGGATCATCACCTTCATCGCGTCGGCTTCCCTCTGTTGCGCGACCGGCGTGGGCTCGGTCGCTGCCGCCGGCCGAAGGGCCGGAACTGTCGCTCAATGCGCCGCGGCCACGTCATCGCCGCAGGGCTCCGCCTCCGCTTCGCGATCGAGGCTGACCAGTTCCTTGGCTCTCATGCCGACGATGGTGCGACGCTCCGGCCATTCGACCGCGTAGATCCAGAACATCTGCAGAAAGGTGCCGATGTCGCGGACGTAGCCGGTGTCGCCCTTCATCACGAGCGGCTCGCCGATCTCCTTCCGTGGATAGGTGCCGTCGTTCTTGACCATGCGCCGAGCCCGAACCCGCTCCCCCGGCTCGAACACCGGGGGTTTGCGGATCTCGACCTCTTCCTCGCGTCCGAGCCCCATCATCCACCTCCGATCTCGTCGAGACGTCGGCGCGCGGCTTCACGCACCACGTCCTCCGCGTCGTCGAGGAAGCCCTCGGCCTCCGCGACCGGGCAACGTTCCACCACGGTGAAACGCACCCTCACATCCTCGTCCGCGGCCATGAGCGTCAGATGCTCGGGCCGCATCCGTTCGGCGACGATCCGGCGGACCGTCGGATCCTCGTCGGCGGCCAGCGCCACGAGGAGATGATCGTCGATGCGACGCGCCGCCTCGCGACGGATTTCGGCATCGGCATCGTGCAACACACGGACGAGCAGTCCAGGCGCCGCCTTGCGCGCCGCGGCGAGGCGGACGCCATAGTCGAGATCGGCGAGCAACGGCACGAGATCGTCGCCGTCGAGCCGGCGCGCCACGGCCATCCGCACCCGCCGATCGGGGTCGGCGACGAGACCGCGGATCCTGACCTTGGGCAGGCGCGACGCCACCATGGCCCGGACCTCCGGCTCGGGGTCCTCGATCAACACCGGGAGGCGGAACAGGCCGGCGTATTTCGCCGCCAGTGTCCTGACCTCGAAATAGGGATGGCCGAGATAACGATCGGCCTGGCGGGGATCGGCGGCGAAGAACCGTTCGATCCGCCGGCCGCGCCGGTCGTTGACGCAGGCGCGACCGAGGTCGCACAAGCCGATGCGTCGGTTCTCCTCGTGCGCGCAGTCCTTGCACGACACCGGATTGCCCAACCAGTCGACCGTCTCGTCCTCGACGACCGGCTCGGGCACCGGTTCGGCGCGCTCGCTCTCGGATCCCGCCATGCGGCGCCCCTTCTCGCGTCGCCGCGCGGCCTCAGGCCTTGATGCAGGTCTTCGGTACCGGGCAGACGGCGGCACACTGTTGGGTGTCCATGCCGTCGCATTCGGTGCACTTGGCCGCATCGATGATGTAGGTCTCACCCTTCATCCGGATGGCGGCGGAGGGGCATTCGAACTCGCAGGCGCCGCAGCTGGTGCATTGGGAGGCAATGATCTTGAAGGCCATGGGACTTGTCTCCTGTGGTCGTCACGTCGTGTCGGCGGTCATCCGCCGGGTGGGGCCGTCCGGTGATCACCCACCGGACCCGGCGCGAGCGAACGACGGCCCAACTTCCGTCGACACCCACGAAGCACCGGAGCGGACGGACGCGCCCTCTCCGGAAACGAGAACGGTCAGGCGACCGCCGAAATCGCCTCGACGCCGAATTCGGCGGCATAGAGGGCGCCGATCGCCGTCTCGATGTAGTCGAAGGCGTAATCGTCGGTGGCGCGGATGCCGGCCGCCGTCAGCATGTCCTTCGGGCAGTCGCCGATCTTCGAGCACAACACCACTTCGACGCCGACCAGGGCCTGGATCACGCCGTCGAGCGTGGCGTCCTCGCCCCAGCCGCCTTCGCAGTACTGGGCCTCGACCTTGCGGTGGCCGACGAAGGTGATGCCCTTCGGACCCGCCTCGTAGACTTGGAACTCCTTGGCGTGGCCGAAATGCTGGTTGATGCGGCCGCCGCCCTGGGTGGCCACGGCGACGAGCAACTTCGCCTCGGTGCCGGCCTCCTTGACCGCCGCCACCGCCGCCTGCTTGGCCTCGACGTGGTCGCCACGCTCCTTGGCGACGACCTCGCGATAGGCTTCGCGCCTGGCCGGGTCGTAGGTGACGGTTTCGGGCAGCTGGTCGAGGGTGAACTCCTGACCGCGATCCTCGCCGAGCAGGCCGACGGCGTCGGCGCGGCACTGGCGGCAGTGACGCATCAGCTTGGCGCCGCCGTCGAGCCGGTCCTGGAGTGCCTTCAGTTCCGCCGCGGTCGGCCCGCGCTGGCCGGTCAGACCGTAGTGCGTGCCGTGGGCGGGATCGGAGATCAGCGGCATGACGTTGTGCAGGAAGGCGCCGCGCTCCTTCACCCACTTGTTCACCTCGACGAGGTGTTCGTCGTTGACGCCGGGGATCATCACCGAGTTGATCTTGGTGAGAATGCCGCGCGCCGTCAGCATTTCCAGGCCGAGCATCTGGCGCTCGTGCAGGAGGCGCGCTGCCTCGACGCCTTCGTACCGACGCTTGTTGTAGTAGATCCAGGGATAGATCTTCGCGCCGATCTCGGGATCGACCATGTTGATGGTGATGGTGACGTGGTCGACGTTCATCTCGGCGAGTTCGTCGACGTGGTCGGGCAGTGCCAGGCCGTTGGTCGAGATGCACAGCTTGATGTCGGGGATCTCCTTGGAGATCGCCGCGAAGGTCGCCTTGGTCTTCTTCCAGTCGTAGCAGGCGTCGCCCGGGCCGGCGATACCGAGGACCGAGAGCTGCGGTACCTCGTTGGCGACCGTGACCACCTTGCGCATCGCCTGATCGGGGGTGAGCTTCTCGGAGACGACGCCCGGGCGGCTCTCGTTGGCGCAATCGTACTTGCGGTTGCAGTAGTTGCACTGGATGTTGCAGGCTGGCGCCACGGCGACGTGCATCCGGGCGAAGTAGTGATGCGCCTCTTCGGAGTAGCAGGGATGATCCTTGATCTTCTCCCAGGTGGCGGCGTCCATGTCGTCGGGCTTGGCGGACGAACCGCAGGACGACGAGGCGCAGCCGCCCGATGTCGCGGTCGTTTCGAGCGCCTGCATGTCGATCGGCTGGAGCAGACTGTCGAGTGAGATCATCGGCTGATTCATACGACCACTCCCCTCGGTATGGTTCGAGGTGAAGATCGCAAAGGCCGTGCCAGCGCTTCCATCGCTTGAATCATCTCGATTTTTCGCTACGTGCCGGAAGACCGACAACGGCGATGTCGACACACTTGTCGGGTGTGCGACACGAACGGCGATGCCGGACATGAGAACGGCCCGGATCGCTCCGGGCCGCCTCGTGGCGTCGACAGGAGGAGATCGACGCTCAGAACCGCTTCAGTTCGATGTCGTGTTTCTTCAGGGCGTAGCCGATCTGGCGGGGGGTCAACCCGAGGAGGCGGGCCGCCTTGGCCTGGACCCAGCCGGAACGCTCCATGGCATCGACCAGGCGGTCGCGTTCGGACTGGCGGCCGCCCAGTGCCGGGCAGGAGGGATCGGCGGCGTGTTCGCACAGGCCCGACGGGATCTCCGTCGCCGCGACGGCGGCCGTCTCGGACGGGGCGACCGGGACGACGGCCGGCGGTGCCCCCCACGAGGGTGTCGGCGCCACGGTGACGACACCCGAAGCCAACTGGTCGATCGGGTTCGGCGCGACCGGCGGCTTCGGCGCGCTCTTCCACAGGAGCGAGGAGAGGCAGGTGCCGGTGTGACAGGCGAAGTCGGCGGCGACGATCTGATCGCCGTGGGCGAGCGTCGCGGTACGGCGGACGCAGTTCTCGAGCTCGCGCACGTTGCCGGGGAAGTAGCAGCGTTTGAGCATCTCCATGCCCGATGCGGCGACGGTCAGGTGACGGCCGTTCTCGGTGTTGAAGCGTTCGACGAAGGCGCGGGCGAGATGGGGGATGTCGCCGGGACGATCGCGCAGCGGCGGCAGGAACACCGGCACGACGTTGATGCGGTAGTAGAGATCGGCTCGGAATTCGCCCTTGGCCACCGCCTCTTCGAGGTTCCTGTTGGTGGCGCAGACGAGGCGGACGTCGACCTTCAGCGTCTTGTTGCCGCCGACCCGCTCGAACTCGCCCTCCTGCAGGACACGCAGCAGCTTGGCCTGGAAAGCGGGCGATATCTCGCCGATCTCGTCGAGCAGCAGCGTGCCGCCGTGGGCGCTCTCGAAGCGGCCGGCGCGCGTCGCCACGGCGCCGGTGAACGAGCCCTTCTCGTGGCCGAAGAGCTCGCTTTCGAGCACGCTCTCGGGCAGAGCGGCGCAGTTGAGTTTGATGAAGGGCTTCGCCTTGCGCGGCGAGAGATCGTGGATCGCCCGGGCGAAGAGCTCCTTGCCGGTGCCGCTCTCGCCACGCAGCAGCACGGTCGAATTCGATCGCGCCACCACGGCGATGGTGGCGAGCACCCGCTTGACCGGTTCGCTCTCGCCGACGATGCCCGCGATCTTCGGCGGCGGACCCTTGACCCGACCCTCGAGTTCATTGCCGAGCGCTTTTTCCAATGCCCCGCGCTCGTCGAGCAGGCGCTGACGGTCGGCGGCGAGGATGCGGTGGAGGCGTACCGTCTGGCCGGCGAGATTGGCCACCATCGACAGGAAGCGCAGGTCGTCGTCGATGCGGAAGCGGGTGCGTCCGTCCCAGACGCGGTCGATGGAGAGCGTTCCGACCACTTTGTCGGCCGCCTTGATCGGCACCCCGAGGAAGGAGACGCGGGCGTCGGTCGCCTCCGCCACCAGCCCCTTGGCGCCGGCGAAGAGGGGGTCGTGGGCGACGTCGTGGACGACGAGCGGGGTCGCGGTGGCGACGATGCGATCGATGACGGTCCGCGGCAGGCTGTCGATGGCACGGCCGCCGCCCTGGCGCGTCCAGCCGGCCGCAGCGACGATCTCGATCTCGCCGGGATCGTCGAGCACGACGATCATGCCACAGCGCATCCTGAGGAACGACGTCAGGACGTTGACGACGTTCGACAGAGCGATCTCGAGGCGTGCCGGCGTGGTCAGGATCTTCGAGATCTCATAGATCCCGAACAGCGCCATCTCCACATTCGCCTTGGCACCGACTTCGGTGGGCGGCGGCGGTGAAGACGTTGCATCGGCGTGACGATCCTCACCCGCGCCGAATACGGCGGCGGTGGGCATACCCATCGATCTTCTCCTTCCAGATCTCCCTCTTTTCCGGCAATTTTCATGCCGGAAGATCTGTCCGGGATACTGCAGATGCTGGGGCGTGCCCGACGAAATGTCACGCTGCATTTGTGAGCAACCCATCTCGCAGGTGCACAATGGTCGCGCAGGTGGGGCACCACCGTCACGCCGCCGACGCCCGGAGCGGAGGTGTGGGGAAGCGCCCGCAGAGATCCGATGCGGGAGGCGTTTCCTCTTCCCGCACACCGCCTTCACATTTTCTTCACGATGTTCCCGCAGAGTGGTCCGCAGACGATCTCGACGAGCGGCGATACGCCGGCCGCGCGACGATCTTCGGGGACGACGTCCCTCCCCACCGCGCCGACCACGGATGTACTGGCGGGTGGCGGGGTGGCGACGGTGGTCCTCGCGCGAAACCCCGGATGCCGAGACGACCGTCTCGCACCCCGGGGTTTTCTGCTTTCCGGGGTGTGGAACTACGGCCGACCTTCGGCGGCGATGGCGCCGGCGAGATGGACGGCGATCGCCAGCGACGAGGTGAGGCCCGGCGATTCGATGCCGTAGAGGTTCCACAGACCGGCGATGCCGTGGGTCTCGGGGCCATGGACGGCGAAATCGGCGGCGGGCTCGCCGGGGCCGGTGATCTTCGGGCGGAGGCCGGCGAAACTCGGCTGTAGGGCGCCGTCGGGCAATCCCGGCCAATAGCGACGGATGGCGGCGTAGAAGCGTGTCGCCCGCGCCGGATCGACGGTCAGGTCGGGCGCATCGATCCATTCGACGTCGGGACCGAAGCGCACGGCGCCGCCGAGGTCGAGGGTGGCGTGAATGCCGAGGCCACCGGGCTCGGGAACCGGGTAGACGAGGTGGCGGAACGGCGCGCGCACCCCCGAGAGCGCGAAGTAGTTGCCTTTGGCGAGACGGGCTCGGGGCACCGTCGCGGTGTCGATGCCGGCGATCGCCGCGGCGAGCCGCGGCGCCCCGTGGCCGGCGGCGTTCACCACCGTCCGGGCGACGAGCGTGATCGGATCGTCGCCGCCGACGTCGAGTTCGACCCCCGAGGCCGTGGCTCGACCGCCGACGACCGGGCTCTTCAGCGCGACGAGGCCGCCGGCGGTCTCGAGGTCGGCGTCGAGTGCCAGCATGTAGGCATGGCTGTCGAGGATGCCGGTGGAGGGGGAGAAGAGCGCGCCGACAGAGTTGACCGCCGGTTCGAGCTCGGCGGCGGCAGGGGCGTCGAGGCGGACGAGGTCGTCGACGCCGTTCGTCCACGCCGCGGCGGCGATGTCGTCGAGGATCGTCAATTGGCTCGCGTCGGTGGCGACGATCAGCTTGCCGACGGGCACGGCGGCGACGCCGCGGGAGGCGGCGTAGGCATAGAGGGCGCGTCGGCCCTCGACGCAGAATTTCGCCTTGAGGCTGCCGGCAGGATAGTAGAGACCGGCGTGGATCACCTCGGAATTGCGGGCGGTGGTTCCGGTGCCGATGGCGTCCTCGGCCTCCAGCACCATGACCTCGCGGCCGGCGAGGGCGAGGGCGCGCGCCACCGCCAGCCCGACCGCGCCGGCTCCCACCACGACCACGTCGACCGTCTCGGCCATGTCCCCTCCGCTCGGATGGTCCCTCGAGGGGACGTGCCCCCGGCGATGCGGCGGCGCTTCGTTCGCAGCGGGCGGATTGTGCCGATCCCGCCGACGATTACAATCGCGCCTCGTCGAGGAGCGGCACCGCCCCCTCGGCCGAGGGATGAACCGAGACGCCGAGCACCGCCTTTCCGGCCGGATCGCTGAAACGGCGCGACAGGAGGACAGCCATGCCCCACAGCGCCGCCATCGTCGGCTGGGCACACTCACCCTTCGGCAAGCTCGACGACCCGGACGTCGAGAGCCTCATCGGCCGCGTCGCCGGCGCGGCGCTCGATCACGCCGGGATCGGGCCGGCCGACGTCGATCTGGTCACCGTCGGCAGCTACAACAACGGCTTCTCGCGCCAGGGTTTCGAGGCGGCCCTGGTGGGCACGGCGGTGCCCGAGCTCGGTCACGTGCCGGCGGTGCATCTCGAGAACGCCTGTGCCACCGGCTCCGCGGCGCTCAACGCGGCGTGCGACTTCATCGCGAGCGGGCGCGGGCGGATCGCGTTGGTGGTGGGCGCCGAGAAGATGACGGCGACGCCGACGGCGGCGGTCGGCGAGATCCTGCTCTCCGCCTGCTATCGGCCGGAGGAGGCGATGGTCGACGCCGGGTTCGCCGGCATCTTCGGCAAGATCGCCGCCCACTATTTCCAACGCCACGGCGACCGCAGCGCCGAGCTGGCGATGATCGCCGCCAAGAACCACGAGAACGGGGTGAGGAATCCTCACGCCCACATGCGCAAGGACTTCGGCTTCGACTTCTGCAACACCGTGTCGGAGAAGAACCCGCTCGTCGCCGGGCCACTTCGGCGCACCGACTGCTCGCTCGTCTCCGACGGCGCAGCGGCGCTGGTGATCGCCGATGCCGAGACGGCGGCGAGCCTCGCCCGCGCCGTCGCCATCCGTGCCCGCGTCCAGGCCAACGACTTCCTGCCGCTGTCGCGCCGCGACCCGATCGCCTTCGACGGCGCCCATCGGGCGTGGCGGGCGGCGCTGACCGCCGCCGGGCTGACGATCGACGATCTCGATCTGGTCGAGACCCACGACTGTTTCACCGTCGCCGAGATGATCGAATACGAGGCGATGGGGCTCGCCGCCCCCGGCGAGGGCTGGAAGGCGGCCCGCGAGGGCGCGACCCGGCGCGGCGGGCGGCTGCCGGTCAATCTCTCGGGCGGCTTGAAGTCGCGCGGACATCCGATCGGCGCCACCGGAGTGTCGCAGCACGTCATGGCGGCGATGCAGCTCTCGGGCGAGGCCGGAGACATGCAGCTCGACGGGGCCCGTCTCGCCGGGGTCTTCAACATGGGCGGGGCGGCGGTCGCCAACTATGTCACGATCCTGGAGCGGACGCGATGAGCGACACCGTACCTCTCGGCGGCGTCGCGCCGGTCACGCGGCGGGTGATGAACCTCACCCACCTCCTCACTCAGACGGCGCGGCGACTGCCGCGCCACACCGCCTTCGTCAAAGGCGAGGCGACCTGGACCTGGGCGGAGGTGGCGGCGCAGGCGGAGGCTCTGGCCGGGGCGCTCACGGCGCGCGGCATCGGCAAGGGTGACCGCGTCCTCGTCCATTCCAAGAACACCGTGCAGATGATCCTGTCGATGTTCGCCTGCTTCCGCATCGGCGCGGTGTGGGTCCCGGCGAATTTCCGGCTGATGCCGAAGGAGGTGGCGGTGCTCGCCGTCTCGGCCGGCGCCCGTGGCTTCCTCTGCCACGGCGACTTCCCCGAGCATGCCGCCGTCGTCGCGGCCGAGGCGACGACGATCGAGTTCGTCTGGCGCTTCGACGAGGCGGCGCGCGACACCGGCTTCGGCGAGGCCGACGTCGGCGAGCGCATCGCCGCCCATCGCGGCGCCGAGATCGCGGAAGCCGCGGTCGAGCACGACGATCCCTGCTGGTTCTTCTTCACCTCGGGCACCACCGGGCGATCGAAGGCGGCGGTGCTGACCCATGGCCAGATGGCCTTCGTGATCACCAACCACCTCGCCGACCTGCTGCCGGGGACGACCGAGGCCGACGCCTCGCTGGTGGTGGCGCCGCTCAGCCACGGGGCGGGGGTGCATTTCCTGAACATCCTGGCGCGCGGCGCGCCGACCATCCTGATGCCCTCGGAGAAGTTCGACGTCGCCGAGGCGTGGCGGCTGATCGCGACGCATCGGGTGACCAATCTCTTCACCGTGCCGACCATCCTGAAGCTGATGGTCGAACACCCCTCGGTCGGCGAACACGACCATTCGAGCCTCAGGCACGTCATCTACGCCGGGGCACCGATGTATCGCGAAGATCAGAAGCGGGCGCTCGCAACCCTCGGGCCGGTGCTGGTCCAGTACTTCGGCCTCGGCGAAGTGACCGGCAACATCACCGTGCTGCCGACGCGGGAGCACACGCTCGACGACGGGCCGGCGGCGCACATCGGCAGCTGCGGCTATCCGAGGACGGGCATGCAGATCTCGATCCGCGACGCCGACGGGCGCGAACTCGGGCCGCACGAGACCGGCGAGATCTGCGTCATCGGCCCGGCGGTCTTCGCCGGCTACTACGACGACCCGGCGGCGAACGCCAAGGCGTTCCACGACGGCTGGTTCCGCACCGGCGATCTCGGCCATGTCGACGAGGAGGGCTTCGTCTACCTCACCGGTCGGGCCTCGGACATGTACATCTCCGGCGGCTCCAACATCTATCCGCGCGAGATCGAGGAGAAGATCCTGACCTTCCCGGAGATCGCCGAAGTGGCGGTGCTCGGGGTGCCCGATCCGCTGTGGGGCGAGGTCGGGGTGGCGGTGTGCGTCGCCCGCGAGGGGGCGGAAATCGACGAGGGGCGGCTCGCCGCGGCGCTCGCCGCCGAGATCCCACGCTACAAGATGCCGCGCCGCTTCGTCTTCTGGGACGCTCTTCCCCGCTCCGGCTACGGCAAGGTGCCGAAGCGCATGGTGCGCGAAGAACTCGAGGCGCGCGGCGTACTGGCCGAGATCGCGGCCGAGCGACAGACGGGTGCATCGTGAGCGTCGTCGGTCCGACCAAAGGGACGCCCTCCCGGCCGACCCGGGTGCGCCAGCCCGGGCCGGCACCGGCGGAGCGGCTGGTCGCGGTTCCCTGCCGGGGGCGCCGTTTCGAGCTGAAGCTCGTCGCCGGCGAGCCGCTCCTCGCCGGGATCGCACGATGCTTCGCCGACGAAGGATCTGCGGGCGGAACGGTGCGTCTCGACGGGCTGGCGGTTGCGCCCTTCGCCTACTGCATGCCGGCGCCGCCGCGCGACGACCGTCATGCCGCCTTCTATTCCGAGACCTTCCGGCCGGCGGGTCTCAGCCGCTTCCGCGCCGGGGCGATGACGGTCGGGCAACGCGACGACGCGACGGCGTTCCACGCTCACGGCATCTGGCAGGAGGCGGACGGGACGGTGCACGGCGGCCACGTGCTGGCGGACGAGACGATCGTCGCCGAGGACGTGGTGCTGGCGGCCTATGGCATCGACGGCGCCACCTTCCGCGCCGATCCGGACGCGGAGACCGGCTTCACGGTGTTCGGGCCGGTGGCGACGGATACACGCGCGCGGGATGACGACCGGGAGAGCGCCCATGCGCTGCGGCTCAGGCCGAACCAGGATTTCGCCACGGCGCTCGAGGCCTTCTGTCGCGACCGGGGCATCCGGCGGGCGCGGATCGAAGGCGGCGTCGGCTCGACCATCGGGGCGGCCTTCGCCGGCGGCGAGGAGATCCTGCCCTTCGCCACCGAGGTCTTTCTCGCCGACGGGCGTCTCGTCGGCGGCGGCGGCGATGTCGTGCAGGCGATGCTCGACGGTGGGCTCGTCGACATGAGCGGTGCCGTGGCGCGGGGTCGGCTGGCGCGCGGTCTCAACCCGGTGCTGATGACCTTCGAACTGGTGTTGGTCGACGAGACGGCGGGCTGATCGCCCCGACCGATCCGAGCGGGCGGCGTCGACGGCGTCGCAGCGGCGGAATACAAATCGAATCGATCGGGCACGCGAATGATTCGCGCGGAAACGCGGGCTCGTGTCGGGGGTTCGTCGGCATGCGGCGCGTGGTGATCCACTGGGGCATCTCCAGTTTCTTCGGCTGGGGCGTCTACGGTCTCAATCTGGCGCTCCACTGGGCGCGCGACGCCGAGCTCGAGGCCTTCTGCTCCTTCCCGATCCAGGAGAGCCAGATCGCCGTCGACAAACTGCGCCGGCTCTCTCTCGACGGTTTCGTCACCCGTTCGCGCTGGCTCGCCGACCAATTGGCGACGCGGGCCGGCAGGTCGCTCGATCTCGACGGGCCACTGCTCGCGGCGCTGGGCAACGACTTCCGCGTCAGCCCCGCCGCCCACGGCGTGCAGCTGAAGGGCAAGCCGACGGTCGGTGTCGTCTTCTTCGAGACGCCGCAGCTCGACGCCGACACGGTGGCGCGCGCGCGCGCCTTCCCGTTGATCGTCTGCGGCTCGACCTGGAACGAGCAGGTCCTGCGCCAATACGGGGTGACCAACGTCACCACCGTCATCCAGGGCATCGACCAGAGCCTGTTCCACCCGGCACCGAAGCTCGGGACGATGGGTGATCGCTTCCTGGTGTTCTCGGGCGGCAAGCTCGAATTGCGCAAGGGGCAGGACCTGGTGGTCGCCGCCTTCGCCCGCTTCGCCAGGCGCCACCCGGAGGCGATGCTGGTCACCGCCTGGCACAGCCCGTGGGTCCAGTTCGCCCGAACCCTCGACCAGTCGGGCAAGGCGACGCCGATCCCCTACGATGCCACCGGCAAGGCGGTCGACACCGTCGCCTGGGCGCGCGCCAACGGTATCCCGGAGCACCAGTTCCTCGATCTCGGCGCCGTGCCCAACGCCTTCATGCCGCCGATCCTGCGCGAGATGGACGTGGCGCTGTTCCCCAACCGTTCGGAGGGTGGCACCAATCTCGTCGCCATGGAGTGCATGGCCTGCGGCGTGCCGACCATCCTCTCCGCCAACACCGGCCACATGGATCTCGTCGGCGACGACCGCTGCTGGCCGCTGACCCGTCAGAACCCGATGGGTGGCGCCGGGGCTCGCGTCGGCGGCACCGCCGGCTGGGGCGAGAGCGACGTCGAGGAGATCGTCGCGACGCTGGAGCGGGTTCACGCCGATCGCATCGAGGCCCGTCGCCGTGGGGCCGCCGGTGCGGACTTCCTCTCGACGCTCACCTGGGGCGACACCGCCCGAGAGATGAAGCGCATCGTCATGGATCTCGACTGACGGAGACGCCGATGTCCAAGCCCATACCGAAGAAGGCGGCGCCAACGGCGAAGGCCGCCCCCGCCGCGACGGCCACGACCGCGACCACCGACCCGTTGGCGAAATATGCCCGGCTCGAAGCCTTCTGCAGGAAACTGTGGAGCGACGTCTATCCCGAAACGCCGACGAACCTCCACGCCGACATCACGGCGCGGGTGTGGGCGCGGGTGAAGGAAGCCTGGCCGATCGCCGAGGGCGCCCGGGTGCTCGACATCGGTTGCGGTCAGGGCGTGGCCCTGAAGCACTTCGCCGCCGATCGCCTGAACGCCACCGGTATCGCCATCGGCGACGACGTGCGCATCTGCCGCGAGCTGGGCTACGACGCGGTCGAGATGGACCTGACCTTCCTCGATTTCCCCGACGAGACCTTCGATCTGGTCTGGTGCCGGCACGTGCTCGAGCATTCGATCATGCCGTTCTTCACGCTTTCGGAGATCTTCCGCGTGTTGAAGCCCGGCGGGGTCGTCTACATCGAAGTGCCCTGCCCCGACACGGTCGCCGGCCACGAGCTCAACCGCAATCACTATTCGGTGTTCGGCCAGCGTATGCTGTTCGACCTGATCCGGCGCACCGGCTTCGGCGACATCGTCCATTTCGATATCGGCTTCCAGTTGAAGATGGGGCCGGACAAGTACTGGGGCTTCATCCAGCGTCGCCCGCCGGCGTGAGCGGCCGCCTCGCGGCGTTCGTGCGTCCGGCGAGCGGAGATCACGGGCGGGGACATCGATCGCGACGGCACTCCGAACACTCGCTGCGAAGCGGGCCGAACGCGGCTCGAGGCGCGGCCGTGCTCCCGTGGTTTCCGCACGAAGATGGACAGATGCGGCGTAGCGTGGCACTGATCGCCGCCCTCCCGAGGAGACGACGGCGACGATGGCGCTCGAGGTGAAGATCTGTGGCCTGAAGACGGACGACGCGGTCGATGCCGCGCTCGCCGCCGGTGCCGATCTCGTCGGCTTCGTCTTCTTCCCCAGGAGCCCGCGCAACGTTTCGCTCGACGAAGCCGTACGGCTCGCCGCGCCGGCACGCGGGCGGGCGAAGATCGTCGCGCTGGCGGTCGACCCCGACGATGCGCTGGTCGAGGCGATCGCCACGCGGCTCGCCCCCGATCTCCTCCAGCTCCACGGCCACGAGACGCCCGAACGGGTCGCCGAGATCCGCGTGCGAACCGGCCTCGACCTCATCAAGGCGATCCCCGTCGCCGAGGCCGCCGATCTCGCCGTGGTACCGGCCTACGTGCCACACGTCGCCCGCCTTCTCTTCGACGCCAAGCCACCGAAGACGCCGCTGGCGCTGCCCGGCGGCAATGGCCTTCCCTTCGACTGGCGGCTGGTGCGTGATCTCGACCCGGGTCGGCCGGTCATGCTATCGGGGGGCCTCGATCCGGGAAACGTGGCGGAGGCGATCGCCGTCACGGGGGTTTCCGCCGTCGACGTGTCGTCGGGGGTGGAGAGCGCACCGGGCGTCAAGGACCCCGAGAAGATCGCCGCCTTCGTCCGCAACGCCCGCGCCGCCGCGACGTCCCGTCGACCGGCCGACGCCTGAACCGAGGTTCGCTTCCTTGACCACGCTGTCCAATTCGCTGCGCAACGGACCGGACGACCGGGGCTTCTTCGGCATCTACGGTGGCCGCTTCGTCGCCGAGACGTTGATGCCGCTGATCCTCGAGCTCGAGAAGGCCTACGAAGACGCCCGCGTCGATCCGAGCTTCAAGGCGGAGCTCGCGGCGCTGTCGACCCACTACGCCGGCCGGCCGAGCGCGCTCTACTACGCCGAGCGGTTGACCGAGTTCTGCCGTGAGAAGTCCGGCGGGAAATTCGGCGCCGAGATCTGGTTCAAGCGCGAGGAGCTGAACCACACCGGCTCCCACAAGATCAACAACTGCCTCGGCCAGATCCTGCTCGCCCGCCGCATGGGCAAGACGCGGATCATCGCCGAGACCGGAGCCGGCCAGCACGGCGTCGCCTCGGCCACCGTCTCGGCCCGCTTCGGCCTGCCCTGCATGGTCTACATGGGCGCCGTCGACGTCGAACGGCAGAAGCCCAACGTCTTCCGCATGAAGCTGCTCGGCGCCGAGGTCACCCCGGTGACCTCCGGCGCCGGCACGCTCAAGGACGCGATGAACGAAGCGCTGCGCGACTGGGTCACCAACGTCGAGAACACCTACTACCTGATCGGCACGGCGGCGGGTCCGCACCCCTATCCGGCGATGGTGCGCGATTTCCAGTCGGTGATCGGCACCGAGACCAAGGAGCAGTTCTTCGCTCAGAAGGGCAGGCTCCCCGACGCGGTGGTCGCCTGCATCGGCGGCGGTTCGAACGCCATCGGCATGTTCCACCCGTTCCTCGACGACGCGTCGGTTCAGATCTGCGGCGTCGAGGCCGGCGGCCACGGCATCGACGTCGAGAACGGCCATGCCGCCTCGATGACCGGCGGGCGTCCCGGTGTCCTCCACGGCAACCGCACCTATCTCCTCCAGGACGATGACGGCCAGATCCTCGAGGGCCACTCGATCTCGGCCGGCCTCGACTATCCCGGCGTCGGGCCGGAGCACTCGTGGCTGCGCGACACCGGCCGCGTCAGCTACGTGCCGGCGACCGACAAGGAGGCGCTCGACGCCTTCCAGATCTGCTCGAAGCTCGAGGGCATCATCCCGGCGCTGGAGCCGAGCCACGCGCTCGCCCAGGTGCTGAAGATGGCGCCGACCATGGACCGGGATAAGTCGATCGTCGTCTGCCTCTCCGGCCGCGGCGACAAGGACGTGTTCTCGGTCGCCGGTTATCTCGGCGAGACGATGTGAGAGACGCCATGACCGAAACCCGCATCTCCCGCCGCTTCGCCGACTGTGCGGCGCAAGGCCGTCCGGCGCTCGTCACCTTCGTGATGGCCGGCGATCCCGACCTCGACACGTCGCTCGCCATCGCCCGGGCGCTCGCCGCCGCCGGTGCCGACGTGATCGAACTCGGTATGCCGTTCTCCGATCCGATGGCCGACGGCCCGGCGATCCAGGCGGCCGGCCAACGGGCGCTGAAGGGCGGCCAGACGATGGCCAAGACGCTCGACCTCGTCCGCCGCTTCCGCGAGAGCGACACGACGACGCCGATCGTGCTGATGGGCTACTACAACCCGATCTACGTCCGCGGCTCCGAGCATTTCGTCGCCGAGGCGAAGACCGCCGGCGTCGACGGACTGATCATCGTCGACCTGCCGCCGGAGGCCGACGACGAACTCTGCCTGCCGGCGCTCGCCGCCGGCCTGAACTTCATCCGCCTCGCCACGCCGACCACCGACGACAAGCGTCTGCCGGCGGTGCTCGCGAACACCTCCGGTTTCGTCTATTACGTCTCGATCACCGGCATCACCGGCTCGGCGGTGCCGGATGCGGCGAAGGTCGCCGGGGCGGTCGGTCGGATCAAGCGCCACACCGATCTGCCGGTCGCCGTCGGCTTCGGGGTGCGCGACGCCATGACCGCCCGCGAGATCGGCCGCAACGCCGACGGCGTGGTGGTCGGCTCGGCCCTGGTGGCGGCGATCGCCGCCTCGCTCGATGCCGACGGCCGAGCGACGGCGAAGACCGTATCGGCGGTCGGCGATCTCGTCACCGACCTCGCCTCGGGGGTGAGGGCCGCGCGCGCCGCGGCGGAATGATGTCATCGGCCATCGACGATGACCGATGACATTCCTTGCGCGAATTCCTCGTGCCTCAGATGCAGGTGAGGAATTCGCGCGGCTTCGACGGCCGGACGCGTCGGCGTCCTCGGCGGTCGGCATGAGATCGGGATCGGCGCGTGCGCGCGCCGCATCGACCACGTCCGGAGTATCGACCCAGTGAACTGGCTGACCAACGTCGTCCGACCGAAGATCAAGAGCCTCCTGACCAAGAAGGAGGTGCCGGAGAACCTGTGGATCAAGTGCCCCGAGACCGGCGAGATGGTGTTCCATCGCGACCTCGAGGCCAACCAGTTCGTCGTGCCCGCGTCCGGCTACCACATGCGCATGCCGGCGAAGTCGCGTCTCGACACGCTGTTCGACGGCGGCAAGTGGGAGACGATCGCGCTGCCGACGGTCACCGCCGATCCGCTCAAGTTCCGCGACGAACGCCGCTACAGCGACCGTATCAAGGACGCCCGCGCCAAGACCGGCAAGGAGGACGCCGTTCAGGTCGGTCACGGTACCCTCGACGGACTGCCGGTGACCGCGGCGGTGCAGGATTTCGAATTCATGGGTGGTTCGCTCGGTATGGCGGCCGGCGAGGCGATCGTCACCGGGCTGGTGACCGCCCGCGAGCGCGGCACGCCCTTCGTGCTGTTCGTCGCCTCGGGCGGCGCCCGTATGCAGGAGGGCATCCTGTCGCTGATGCAGATGCCGCGCACCACCGTGGCGGTGCAGGCGCTGCGGCGGGCGAGGCTGCCCTATTTCGTCGTGCTGACCAATCCGACCACCGGCGGCGTCACCGCCTCCTACGCCATGCTCGGCGACGTCCACATCGCCGAGCCGGGAGCGCTGATCGGCTTCGCCGGGCCGCGGGTGATCGAGCAGACGATCCGCGAGAAACTGCCGGAGGGCTTCCAGCGCTCCGAATATCTCTACGACCACGGCATGGTCGACGTGGTCGTGCATCGTCACGAGATCCGGGCCACGCTGTCGCGCCTCGCCCATCTCTTCATGAAGAAGCCGGCGGTGACGAAGAACGGCGGCGCGCTCGTCATCGTCTGAGCCGTCGACCGCGGAGACCGCCGTTGACCGCGTCCGACACTTCCTCCTCGCTCGCTGCGCTCCTCGCCCGCATGGCGGTGACCATACCCGCCGGGTGGGAGTTCGGGTTGGAGCGGATGACGCGGGTGCTCGCCCGGCTCGGCGACCCGCACCTCGCGATCCCGCCGCCGATCCACGTCGCCGGGACCAACGGCAAGGGCTCGGTGACGGCGCATCTGCGCGCCATGCTCGAGGCGTCGGGACGGACCGTCCACGCCTTCACCTCACCGCATCTCGTGCGTTTCGCCGAACGCATCCGCGTCTCCGGGCGGCTCGCCGGCGACGCCATGCTGGTCGAGGCGATCGAACGGGCCGAGGCCGCCAATGGCGGCGAGCCGATCACCTTCTTCGAACTGACGACGCTCGCCGCCTTCCTGCTCTTCGCCGAGCACCCGGCCGACGTCACCCTGCTCGAGGTCGGGCTCGGCGGCCGGCTCGACGCCACCAACGTGGTCCGCGGCCGGCTCGTCTCGGTGATCACCTCGATCTCGATCGACCACGAGAAGTTCCTCGGCTCGACGCTCACCGCCATCGCCGGGGAGAAGGCGGGCATCGTCGAACGCGGTCGGCCGGTGGTGGCGAGCCCGCAGGCCGACGAGGTGGTGCCGGTGCTGGACCGCGCCGCGGCGCGCGCCGGGGTGCCGCTGACGCTCGGCGGGCGCGACTGGACGGCGAGCCTCGAGGACGGTCGCCTCGTCTACCGCGGCGAGCACGGCCTCCTCGACCTGCCGCCGTCGCGTCTCATCGGCGCCCATCAGGTGGTGAACGCCGGCACAGCGATCGCGGCGCTGGAGGCGAGTGGGCTCGCGGTGCCGGTGGCGGCGATCGAGCGGGGTCTCGTCACCGTCGACTGGCCGGCGCGGATGCAGCGGCTGAGTTCGGGCACGCTGGTCGATCTCGTCCCCGGCGCCGAAGTGTGGCTCGACGGGGGCCACAATCCCGGTGCCGGCGCGGTGATCGCCGCGACGCTCGCCGATCTCGGCCGCCGGGCCCCGCGGCCGTTGCGGTTGGTCTGCGGCATGTTGGAGACCAAGGACCCGGTCGGCTTCTTCCGCCCCTTCGCCGGCCTCGCCGAGCACGTCGCCTGCGTGCCGGTCACCGGCGATCACCCCGGCCGCGCCCCGGAAGCACTCGCCGAAGCCGCCCGCGCCGCGGGGCTGGTGGCAACGATCCACGGCGGTGTGGCCGAGGCGCTACGGGTGATCGCGGCGGCGGCCGAGACGGACCGGCCTCGCATCCTGATCTGCGGCTCGCTGCATCTGGCGGGCGAGGTGCTCAGGGAGAACGGGACCGAGGTGGTGTGAGCGTCGGAGCGGCGCTCGTCAGCGCGACCATTTCTTCCGAAGGTCCAAAAGGAATTCGATAACTGCGGCCATTGCTGCAATAGAAAACAGCGAATTGGACAAATAAAGCAAATATACAATAAATCCGCTATATCCAGGATCGATTTTCGAGGCAGCAAGAAGCGCAGAAAATGCGACCAACAACAGCAAAATAACTGTTTTATATTTCGTTACGGCGCCAATCATTTTGATCAGCATCGTACCAAGGCCGATTTCTGGAGAAGGCATATTATTCACCGCTTGAGAAGTTCAGCGCACACAATCATCCGACGAGCGTGTCGGCTCTCTGTGCAGTCACTCTGTCACCTGAAGACGACCTCAGCCTCTAAGACTGCTTTCGGTCGCTCACGATTTCTCTTCGGTACCGGCGTCCGACTCGAGAATGATCTCGGCGCCCTCACCGGCCGCCATCATCCCCAACGTCGAAACCAAGCCGATCGCCGCGACGATGGCTTGGGTCTCGCGCACGTGGGGTAGGAACAGCAATCCCCCGAGTGCACCGACGAGTCCGATGATCGAAGCGATCCCCGTGCCGATGACTAGGTTCTTGGCGGACTCGGTGTACACGGAACGCGAACTCTCTTCGAAGGGGATCGTATCCAATACGGCATTCAATGCCGCGAGATCGCCGCCGACACAGGAATAGGCGCGACGGACCGTCTCTCGACCGAAGAGGTAGCACAGGCGCACGATCAGGTCACGTCGTTCACTTGCCTCTTCCTCGACGCGATCGATCGGAAAGGTTTCATGAAAGTTGATGTACAGCAGACGATTGCGACGTTTGTCCCGCGTCACCGCTTTCCCGTCGGCAATATAGAATAGAACATAGGTCCGGAAGCGGTTGGTCGTCGCTCGCGATGACGAGCTCCTTTGAACAAGACTGCCGATCTCGTTCAGCTTCGATTCCAAGCAGCCTTCGGCAGTCCAGCGTTCGACCGTCTTCTCGTGCAGGAGAACGGCGAGAACTTCTGAGCAGGACACACGAATGCGCGGCGGCCACCAACGGAAGCAGGAGCCGATCGGGCCGAAACGGACGATATCGTCTCGTTCGACGTAGCGACTTTCGATCAGATTCTCGAAGACCTCCTCACAGAACTTCAAGGACCCGTGCAGATACCGTCCTTTGGAGGCTCGGCGGAATTCGACGTCGTTACCCTTCGTCCAACGGCTCCGGGCACTCTCGTAGACGGACTGGGCGACATCCCACAACCTGCAGACGATTCTACCGAAGGGGCTCGAACTTCCGTCGAGTTGCGTCTCACAGACGCGCGAGAAGACCAGCGACCCGGCTTTCGACATGCGGTGTGTCCTATCGACTTGGCGCCGCCGCCGGAGATGCGGAAGCTCAGGAAACTATGCAACCTGCGGGAGCATGACATCGGATACAACCTGAGCTTAGTTTTTCAGCTCATCGATTCAACAAACCGTACACTCGTTTCGGTTGTATTTCGGTTGAGATATGCAGATTTCTTTATGCCCGATGCAATCAGGGTGACATTCAGGGCTGAGAAATTCCTCGCGCATCCCCACCGTCGCGGGTTTTCTGCGGCAGAGCGACGGTCGTTCCCGTCGTTTCCGGGTCGGGCCGCACCTTGGAGCCCATGGCGTCCGAGGTCGCGGTGACAACACCTCCGCCCACCCCCGGGATCGCCACGGCCGGGTGGCCGCGGTGGGCGTCGAGCATGAAGCGTTGCCACACCACCGTCGCCAGCGTACCGCCGGTCGCCCGCTTGGTCGGGGTGCCGTCGTCGTTGCCGAGCCAGACGCCGGTGGTCAAGAGGCCGGTGTAGCCGATGAACCAGGCGTCGCGGAACTCCTGCGAGGTGCCGGTCTTGCCGGCCGCCGGCCAGCCGGGGATCTGCGCCTTCTTGGCGGTGCCGGTGGCGAGCGTCTCGGCCATCATGGTGTTCATCGCGGCGAGCGGGCCAGGCTCGATCACCCGGCCGATGCCCGAACCCTTGCGCTGGTAGAGGACCTTGCCGTCGGCCGAGGTGATGCGGGTGACGACGTGGGGGACGACGCCGAGGCCGCCGTTGGAGAAGGGCACGAAGGCGGCGGTGATCTCGAGCGGGGTCACCTCGGAGGTGCCCAGTGCGATCGATGGCGTCGCCATCAGCGGCGAGGTGATGCCGAGGCGCATCGCGGTGTCGGCGACGTTGCGCGGGCCGACCTCGACGGCGAGCTTGGCCGCCACGGTGTTGATCGACTGGGCGAGGGCGTCCTTGAGGGTCACCGGACCCTTGAAGCCCTTCTCGTAGTTCTTCGGGCTCCAGCCCTTCCAGGTGAAGGGCTCGTCGACACGGACGGTGTCGGGGGTCAGGCCCTTCTCCATCGCCGCCAGATAGACGAAGGGCTTGAAGGTCGAGCCCGGTTGTCGCTTGGCCTGGATGGCGCGGTTGAACTGGCTCTTCGAATAGTCGATGCCGCCGACCAGCGCCTTGACCGCGCCCGACGGATCGAGCGACACCACCGCGCCCTGACTGACGTCCTTCTTGTCGCCGAACTGAGCGAGGCCGGCCTGCAGCGCCGCTTCGGCCAGCATCTGCAGAGACGAGTCGATGGTGGTGGTGACGACGATGTCCTTGTCGACGGCGCCGATCCAGCTCGGCAGCTGGTCCATCACCCAATCGGCGACGTAGTTCTCCGAGCCGTTGTCGGCACGGGCATAGGTCATGCGCGGCTGCGCCACCGCGGCGGCGCGCTGATCGGCGGTCAACACCCCGGTCTCGACCATCGCGGTGAGCACCACCTCGGCGCGGGCGCGGGCACGCTCCGAATCGTGCGAGGGGGCGTAGCGCGACGGTGCCTTCAAGAGGCCGGCGAGCATCGCCGCCTCCATCGGGTTCACCTCGCGCGCCGATTTGCCGAAATAGCGCCGGGCCGCGGCATCGACGCCATAGGCGCCGGCACCCATGTAGACGCGGTTGAGATAGAGCTCGAGGATCTGGTCCTTGGAGTAGTCATGCTCCAACCACAGCGCCAGCAGCACCTCCTGGACCTTGCGGCCGAAGGTACGCTCCTGGGTGAGGAACAGGTTCTTGGCGAGCTGCTGGGTCAGGGTCGAACCGCCCTGAGAGACGCCGCGCCGGGTGAGGTTGACGAAGACGGCGCGGGCGAGGCCGACGGGATCGACACCCCAGTGCGAGCGGAAACGCCGGTCCTCGATGGCGATCACCGCGCCGGGCAGCCACGGCGGCATGTCGGCGAGGCGCACCGCCTCGCCGCCGGTGTCGCCGCGATTGCCGACCAGCTTGCCGTCGGCGGAGACGATCTTGACGTTGGCAGGACGCTTCGGCACCGCCCATTCGGAGGTCGGCGGCAGGCGGGCACCGTACCAGACGACGAGGCCGCCGGCGCCGATCACCACCCAGATGCCGAGAACGATCGACCAGTAGAGCACCCGGCGAACCAGGTGGCCGAAACCACTCGGCGGCCGGCCGCCCTTGCGGCGGCTTCCGTGATCACGGCGGCGAGGGACTTCCTCCTCCATGGCCTCGACCTCGTCTTCGGCGCGGGCCTGCGACCGGCGGCGCGGGGCGTCACGCGGCACGCTCGGGATGTCGCGCGAGGCGGTGATGTCGTGTTCGGTGATGTCGAGGACCGGTTCGATCCGACCGCTGCCGCGGGCATGAGCCGGGCGGCGACGGACCGGACCGCGGCCGGCGGTCGGGCGATCCTCCGGGTTCAGCCGCAGATCGAGGCGATCCGGCTCGTCGGCCGGCATCTCGAAGACGGGATCCCGCCGGGTCTGCGACCCTTTCGCCACCTCGACCTCCGCCCCCGCACCGTGCCGTCGCGCGCACGCCGCCCGCGAACCTCCGTGCCCACGGTGATTCCCCTCATCCGACGCTAATTCGGGCGATTTAAGGCACGGTTAAGTTTCGTGGCGCCGAAGGATCTCGGTCACCTCGTGGGATGCTCGGCGGCGCGCGAGGCGGCCTCGACGGCGGCGAGCGTCGACATGTTGACGACGCCGCGGGAGGTCACCGAGGGGGTGAGGACGTGAGCCGCGCGTGCCGCGCCGAGCAGGATCGGGCCGACGTGGAGAGCGTCGGTCATCGCCTTGACCAGGTTCAGGGTGATGTTGGCGGCGTCGAGCGAGGGGAAGACCAGCAGGTTCGCCTCGCCCTTCAGCGGCGAACCCGGCATGACGCGCTCGCGCATGACGGTGTTGAGCGCCGCGTCGCCGTGCATCTCGCCGTCGATCTCGAGGCTCGGTTCCAGCCGGTTCACGATCGCGAGGGCCGCACGCATCTTGTGGGCGGAGACGAGATCGCGCGAGCCGAAGTTTGACGCCGACAGCAGCGCCGCCTTGGGTGGCAGGCCGAAGCGGCGGATGTGGCGAGCGGCGAGGATGGTGGTGCGGGCGATCTCCTCGGGCGTCGGGTCCGGGGTGCCGTAGGTGTCGGTGAGGAACCAGGCGCCGCGCTGCGAGATGAGCAGCGACAGGGTGGCGAAGTGGTCCTCGGGGCTCTCCAGGCCGATGACGTCCCCGACCACCTTGAGGTGGCGGATGAAGCCACCTTCCAGGCCGCAGATCAGCGCATCGGCATCGCCGCGTTCGACCGCGATGGCGCCGATCACCGTGGTGTTGGAACGCACGATGGTCTTGGCACCGTCCGGAGTGACGCCCTTGCGGCCGACCTTGGCGAAATAGGTCGAGGCATAGTCGTTGAAGCGCGGATCGTGCGACGGATCGACCACCTCGAGGTCGACGTTCGGCCGGATCTTCAGACCGAAGCGTTCGCAGCGCGTCTCGATCACCTTGGGCCGGCCGATCAGGATCGGTGCGGCGATGCCCTCTTCGAGCAACACCTGGGCGGCGCGCAGCACACGCTCGTCCTCGCCGTCGGTGTAGACGATGCGGCTCTTGACCTTGGCCGCCTTGGCCGCCGCCGTCACCGGCTTCATCACCAGTCCGGAGCGGAAGACGAAGCGGACGAGCCGATCGTTGTAGGCGTCGAAATCGACGATCGGTCGGGTGGCGACGCCGGTCCGCATGGCGGCCCTGGCCACCGCCGGAGCGATGCGCAGGATGAGACGCTGATCGAAAGGCGAGGGGATCAGGTATTCCGGCCCGAAGGTGTGGGTGACGCCGCCATAGGCGCGCGCCGCCACCTCCGAGGGCTCTTCGCGGGCGAGCCCGGCGATGGCTTCGACCGCCGCCCGCTTCATCTCCTCGTTGATCGCGGTGGCGCCGACGTCGAGAGCGCCGCGGAAGATGTAGGGGAAACAGAGGACGTTGTTGACCTGATTGGGGAAATCCGAGCGCCCGGTGCAGATCATGGCGTCGGGCCGCACCTTGCGGGCGAGATCCGGCATGATCTCCGGCGTGGGATTGGCGAGCGCCAGGATCATCGGCTTCGCCGACATCTTCTCCAACAGGTCCGGCTTCAGCACCCCGCCGGCGGAGAGGCCGAGGAAGACATCGGCGCCGTCGATCACCTCGGCCAGCGTGCGCTTGTCGGTGGCTTTCGCATAGATCGCCTTGTAGGGGTCCATCAGCGTGGTGCGACCCTCGTAGACGAGACCCTCGAGGTCGCAGACCCAGATGTTCTCGCGCCGTGCCCCGAGCGAGACCAGCAGATTCAGGCAGGCGAGCGCCGCCGCGCCGGCGCCGGAGGCGACGATCTTCACGGTTTCGATCGCCTTGCCGGCGATCTCCAGCCCGTTGGTCACGGCGGCGGCGACGATGATCGCGGTGCCGTGCTGGTCGTCGTGGAAGACCGGGATCTTCATCTTGTCGCGCAGGATGCGCTCGACCTCGAAACACTCGGGCGCCTTGATGTCCTCGAGGTTGATGCCGCCGAAGGTCGGCTCCAGCGCCGAGACGACGTCGACCATGCGCTCGACCGTCGGCGCGTCGATCTCCACGTCGAAGACGTCGATGTCGGCGAACTTCTTGAAGAGGACCGCCTTGCCCTCCATCACCGGCTTCGACGCCAGGGGCCCGATGTTGCCGAGGCCGAGGACGGCGGTACCGTTGGAGATCACCGCCACCAGATTGCCGCGGGCGGTGTAGTCGGCGGCGGTGTCGGGATCGTCCTTGATGGCGAGGCAGGGCGCGGCGACGCCCGGCGAATAGGCGAGCGCCAGATCGCGCTGATTGCCGAGCGGCTTGGTCGCCTGGATCTCCAGCTTTCCCGGTCGCGGCATCTTGTGGAAGAAGAGCGCGGCTTCGGAGAGTTCGTCGTTGTGGCTGCGGGTGGCGTGGTCGGCCTTCGCCGACGAGATGTCGTCCATCGCCATGGAGTTCCCCCCTCCGCGGAGCGCTCGGAATGCGCGACGCATACACGGCGCACGACCTCGGCGATCCCGCTCGTCTTCGGTACCGGTCGCGGCTACGGCTCGGTCTCTTCGCCTGCGACCTCTCGTCGCAACCGTTAACCGGAGCCGCGGGGGGACGCAAGCGACGCGGCCCGCAGAAAATTGCGCGTAATCGATTGAATTTCTGCGACAAATCATGTTGCATCGCACACATCGCCGCCCGACGTCGGGTCCGATCGACGAGTGGTTGCCGCGGCGACGGAACGACCCCACCTTGGGCGGACGGATTCGGCCACGGGGGCCGGCGACCCTGCCGTCGAGGCGGGTCGGATCCTCGGCGGCGAGCAGGACGTCGGTGGCGTGGTCGTCACGGTGACAAGATCATGGTGATCCGGTCGCGAAGCGGTCGGATGGGAAGAGAACGAGGTCGGAATGCTGAGGGCGATCTCGCGGATGGTCGGATTGTGGGTGGTGGCGGGCGGTTTCGTCGCCGCGGTGGTCGACGGCATGAAGTCGATCGCCGCCTCGGCGCCGGTGATCACCTCGGCCTTCGCCGCCTGGAGCGAATTGGCACCCTCCTCGCTCGGTGCACTGCGCGGGATGGTGGAGGGGCGGATCGGCGCGTCGGCGTGGTCGACGGTCACGGGAACGGTGTTGGCGCTGCCGACCTGGGCCCTGCTCGGCCTCCTCGGCGCCGTCCTGATCGCGCTCGGCCGACGGCGGGCCGCCCCGATCGGGATCGTTCCCTGAGAGCGATGGTGTCACGGTACCGTCGAAGGTGGTCCCTATCGGTGGTGTCGCCGCTTCGGGGACGAGATCGGAGCCGACCGGTTCGGCGAGGTTGCCGGGTGCGCCCACGGTGGTGAACCGGGCGGGAGGAGGCAGATGTTCGGCTTCGCAGTCCATCGCAGGACGCCGCCGCGTCCATCGCCGGCCGGGACCGGGCGAACGGCCAACGGCGGGATGTCGTTCGGATGCGAAGGCTTCGACCCGACGTCAGCGGAGGCGCGATCATGATCCGACCCGACGACGATCCGCGTCCGTTGTCCTACGACGACACACCACTCGAAGTGGCGCCGGATGCTGCGGGCAGGGGGCGCTTCGCGCTCGAACCGGGCGAGACGCTGGCGCAGGGGCTGAAGCGCGTGTTGATCGGCGAGATCGTCACCTCGCGCGAGGCGCTCGACGATCCGGGGATCGCCAAGGAGGAGGCGATCCATCGGGTACGCCGCCGACTCAAACGGGTACGCAGCATCTTCTTCGTTCTCGACGAGGTTCCGGGGGCCAATCGCGAAGCGCGGGTGATCCAGGCGCGCGACACGGCACGGCTGCTCTCCGGGGCGCGGGAAGCCGACGTGGCGGTGTTCGAGGCGCGCCGCATCCTGGCGCGCGCCGAGGGGCGCGACGTCGCCGCCGCCGGGCTCCTGGTGGAGCGGCTGGAGGTCGAGCGGGCCGAGGCCCATCGTTCCCTGCCGCCGCTCGAAGAGGTGGCGGCGAGACTCAGGGCGAGCGAAGCCGATGCCCGTTCGCTCCCCGATCGCTTCGAAGCCGGACGCCTTCTCGCCGCGGCGCTGGTCGCGTCCTATCGCCGCGGTCGGCGCGACTGGCGCGAGCTCGGCGAGGGGTTCACCGTCGAAACGCTGCACGATTGGCGCAAGCGGGTGAAACAGCGGCGCCACCTTTCCGCCCTGGTGCCGATCGAGACCACGGTCACCACCCCCGCCATCCAACGTGACCTCGAGGAGCTCGGCGAGATCCTCGGGGAGGAGCACGATCTCGCCGTGCTCTCCGATCGGCTCGAGCGCGACGAACGATTGCTGCGGCCGCGCGAGGGTCGCGCCGCGATCCTGGACTCGATCGGCCGGCGCCGGCGCAAGCTGGCGAAGAAGGCGCTGGAGCTCGGCGAGGAACTCTACGTCACGCGCGGACGGGACGTCGCCGAGGTGCTGGCAGGCCTGAGCGAACTCTGATAACCGATGCGCCACGGTCGGATCGATGCCGGCCCGGCGGGCGAAGGAGCCGATGGTGAGAAAGATGGTCGAGAATCACATCGAGCGTGGGTTGTTCGCCAGTCGCTGGCTGATGGCGCCGATGTACGTCGGCCTGATCGGCGCGCTGCTGATCCTGATGTTCAAATTCATCCAGTCACTCGCCGAATTCGCGGTGCACGCGATGCACGCCTCGGAGAGCGACGTGGTCCTGGCGCTCCTGGCGCTGATCGACCTGACGCTCGCCGGCAACCTGCTTCTGATCGTCGTCTTCTCCGGCTACGAGAACTTCGTCTCCAAGATCGACCTCGCCGGCCACGAGGACCAGCCGGAGTGGATGGGCAAGGTCGATTTCGCCGGCCTGAAGCTCAAGCTGATCGCCTCGATGGTGGCTATCTCGGGCATCCATCTGCTCAAGATCTTCATGGACATCCCGAAATACACCGACCGTGACATCCAGTGGATGGTGATCATCCACATCGTCTTCGTCGGTTCCGGTGTCGCGCTGGCCTTCATGGACCGCCTCGAGACCCATCACGCCGCCTCGTCGCACGACGGCACGGCCGGCGACGCCCACTGACCCACCTCGCACCTCACGGCTCGGGCGTTGCGCGGATGTCGGATTTCCGCGCCTCACTCGGCGACGATCACCTGCGAGCAGGCCGGCGGCAGATCGGCGAGCTTGAGCGGCGGCCTCGGCTTTTCCGGCGGTGACGGCTTCCATGGTTCCGGACCCAGCCACCAGGCGAGATCGGCGCCACAGGCGTCGCCCGCCGGTGCGGGATCCTGATCCTTGCAGTCCGCCGTCCCCGCGGGGCAGGCGAGGCGGACGTGGAAGTGGTAGTTGTGGCCGTACCACGGGCGCACTTTGCCGAGCCAGGCCCGATCGCCGGTCGCCGCGTCGCACATCGCCTTCTTGATCGCCGGATGGACGAAGATCCGCGCCACGTGCGGATCGAGGGCCGCTTCGCGAACCAACGCCATCCGGGTCGGGGTCCAGGTCGCGGGGTCGATCTCGCGGGTCGCCATCTTGACCATCGACACCGCCGAGATGGTCTCGCGTTCGGCGCGGCTCAGCTCGCGCTCCGGCATCGGCAGGAACCAGATGTCGGCGTCGAGGCCGATCTGATGGCTGGCGTGACCGGTGATCATCGGGCCACCGCGGGGCTGCGACATGTCGCCGACGAGCAGCCCCGGCCATCCGACCTTCCGGCCGCGCTCGGCGAAGTGTTCGAGGAAGGTGATCAGCGCGGGATGACCCCAATTGCGATTGCGCGACAGCCGCATCACCTGCCAGGCCTTGCCGTTGACCGGTAGGGCGGTGGCGCCGGCGAGGCAGCCGCGGGCATAGCCGCCGATCGAGCGGGCGGCGAGCGGCGCCGGCCGGGTGACACCCCCGAACAGCACCTTGGCGGCATCGGCCGGCAGTTCGGCCCGCGCCTTGGCGATTTCGGCATTGGTCTCCTCGAAGGTCGCCTGGGCGAGAACCGGCGACGCGGCAACGAGGACGGAGAGAACGACGGCGAAACGGCGCATGGCGGACATCCGGCGAGGATCGATCCGGCGATCCTGACACGACGGAACTTCACCGATGGTTAACCATCCGGCACGGCATGTCACCGGGAAACCGTACCATCCGATCGGAAACCGCGTCACGCCGCACGGGCGCAGACGAGCCGCGCCGCGACGAGATCCTCGAGCGCCGTGCCGACCGATTTGAACAGCGTGATCTCGTCGGGCGAACTGCGGCCGGCGACGCGGCCGCGGCAGAGATCGGCGAGGTCGCCGGCGACGTCCTCGGGTTTCAGCACGCCCGCGGCGATCGGCTGTGTCAGGTCTCCGGCCTCCTTCAGCGCCCCGGCGCGGGTGTCGACGTAGACGCGGGCCCGCGCGATCGCCGTATCGTCGGCCTCGCGCATCGCCGGGGTGTAACCGCCGACGAGGTCGACGTGAGTGCCGGGGCGGAGCGCCGCACCGTGGACCAGCGGCGTCGCCGACATGGTGGCGGCGGAGACGACGTCGGCCGTGGCGAGGGCGGCGTCGAGATCGGCGATCGCCACGACCTCGAAGCCGCGGCCGGCGAAGGTCGCCGAGAGAGCGGTCGCCTTGTCGAACGAGCGGTTCCAGATCGAGACACGGCGAATCGGGCGGATGGCGGTGTGCGCTTCGATCAGGTGTTCGGCGAGTGCGCCGGCGCCGACCATCACCAGATGTGCGGCGTCGGCACGGGCGAGGAAGTCGGCGGCGAGCGCCGAGGCGGCGGCGGTGCGCCACAGGGTGAGGCGGGTGCCGTCGAGGACGGCGAGCGGTTCGCCGGTCACTCCGGACATCAGCACATAGGTGCCGATCACCGAAGGCAGGCCACGGCCGGCGTTGCCCGGCACCACCGACACCAACTTGACGCCCGTCACCGCCTCGGCGGCGATGGACGCGGCCGTGTCGGTCCAGGCCGGCATCAGCAGCAGCATGGCGTCGGGTTCGCCGGCACGCACCATCGGATGGTGATGACGGACCGGGGTGACGACATCCTCGCGAAAACCGGCGC